>Ga0209958_1000152_pt1 | contig 213590 bp, 201 predicted proteins | sample ThiBio_inoc_plan_FD_183942 | JGI IMG/M metagenome (GOLD analysis project Ga0209958, IMG submission 183942) | Wastewater bioreactor microbial communities from Cape Town, South Africa - Thiocy_inoc_plan (SPAdes) | ecosystem: Engineered > Bioremediation > Thiocyanate > Unclassified | place: South... | reverse complement strand
TTGCCCATTGTTGCAAGATTTCATTGAAATGTTGGTAATTTTGACGCTGAAAGTTTTTATCTGTATTCGATAAGGCTTGTTCAAACTGCTCTAATTCGGTTGGACTACTTGAGCCTTCATAATCATCACTTTGTTTACGACGAATGTTCTCATGATAAAGAAAGTTGTCATAATCAAGTAGATGATAAAAAGGTGAATGGTTAATTAATGACACCTTTTTGATCAGCAAAGGGAGCTGATTAATTAAACCTTGTAATAAGCCAATACGTTGATCTAAATCATCATCTTCTATTTCTGGATGTAAGGTTAACCAATATTGTTCCAAGAGGCGATGACTGAGTTCCAGACTTTTGCTAATGCCTTCAAAGCCATACAGATTTGCCCAAGCTTCAGACAGCCAGGTAAGCAAACGGATATCTTTACTTTTTGATTGCAGTAAATCTATAGACGTGCTGGCGACAAAGTCCCAATCCGCCTGTTTGGGTTCAGTCACCCAATCCCCTTGATCAAGTAATATATCATCTTGGGTTTTTGCTTTTTTAATGGCGTGGAACTCATTTGAAAATGAGTAATCCTCACCGCACGGTGACTGCTCATTAATTGGCGTTAGTAAAGATAAAATATCCATATGCATCACAAATTTAGCTCAATTTTTAAATTTTAAACTTCAGCTTTGGCTTTTTTACTCGAACGTTTCTTGGTTGCTTTTTCGACTGGATCTAATTGATAGGTAATTTCATCGTCTTGGGTATCAATCACAATCAACTTCGGCAATTTGTGCTCAGCTAAAGCGACCAAAATTTCAGTTGCTAAAGCTGGCAAGACGGTAGAGTTGAGGATATTGTCCACATTTCGTGCGCCACTATCCACTTCAGTACAACGGTTTAGGAGTAATTCGATTAAATCATCAGAATACTGAACCTTGGTTGCATATTGTTTTTCAATACGATCAACAATTTTTCCAAGTTTGTGTTTAATGATGCGAATGAGCAACTCATCATGCAGTGGGAAGTAAGGCACGATTCGCATACGTCCAATAAAGGCTGGTTTAAACTGCTTATATAGACTAGGTTTCAAATGCTCAATCAAATCTTCAGCATGTGGCCAGTTTTCTACAGGCTGATTTAAACAGGCCTGCATGATGGCACTTGAACCTGTATTCGACGTCAGCAAAATAGTCGTATTTTTAAAGTCGATCACACGACCTTCACCATCTTCAAGCATCCCTTTATCGAAGACTTGATAGAATAATTCTTGTACATCGCTGTGGGCTTTTTCAACTTCGTCTAACAGGACAACACTGTATGGGTTGCGACGAACGGCCTCAGTGAGAACGCCACCTTGACCATAACCGACATAACCGGGAGGGGCACCTTTTAACGATGAGACCGTATGTGCTTCCTGATATTCAGACATATTGATGGTGATGAGGTGATTTTCGCCGCCATACAGCTCATTGGCTAGGGCAAGAGCCGTTTCAGTCTTACCCACTCCGCTTGGGCCAACCAGCAGGAATACACCTTGTGGTTTGTTCGGATCTTCTAATTTGGCTTTAGAGGTTTTAATGCCTTGAACCAGCTGGGTGAGGGCATAATCTTGCCCCATCACGCGTTCCCCAAGTTTATCTTCAAGACTTAGAATTTGTTTGATTTCATCATTGATCATTTTGCCAACAGGAATACCAGTCCAATCAGAAATAATTTCATTGATGATCTGTGCATTGACACGCTCAAATACTAATGGTGTTTGGCCTTGCAATTGGGCTAAATCGGCTCTTAATGTCGCGATTTGTGCTTTATGGTCTTGTTCTGTTTGTGCATTCAGCGCTTGAATCTGTTTAACCAATGCAAGTTCTTGTTGCCATTTACTTTCGGTTGCTTGAATCTCTTTTTCCAAGCTTGTCAGTTGTTGATTGAGCTCATCTAAACGTTCGTGATGCACAGGGAACTGCTGATGTTCATTGCTGATAATTTGATGTTCTAACTTGAGGTTGTGCTGTTGTGCTTTGAGTTGATCCAGAATGACGGGTTGAGCGTTTTGTGTCAAAGCAACACGTGCCGAAGCGGTATCAAGTACGCTCACTGCTTTATCTGGGAGTTGACGTCCACTGATATAGCGATGCGATGCTTGAACAGCGGTAATGATGGCTTGATCATCAATCTGTAGGTTAAAGTGACTTTGCATGACGGGAATCATGGCACGTAACATATCGATCGCCACATCTTCCGTCGGTTCTTCAACTTTTACCACCTGAAAACGACGGCTGAGTGCCGCATCTTTTTCAAAGTACTGTTTGTATTCAGCCCAAGTGGTTGCCGCAATGGTTCTTAACTCCCCACGTGCTAAAGCCGGTTTGAGTAAGTTAGCAGCATCATTTTGTCCGGCTTGACCACCAGCGCCAATCATGGTGTGTGCTTCATCAATAAATAAGATAATTGGATGTGCAGAAGCTTGAACTTCTTGAATCACTTGTTTTAAGCGATTTTCGAATTCACCTTTAACACTCGCGCCAGCTTGTAATAAGCCCATGTCTAAGACATGCAGGTGAACATTTTTTAATGCCTCTGGAACAAGACCTTGTGCAATTTTTAAGGCCAAGCCTTCAACAACAGCGGTTTTACCCACACCAGGTTCACCGGTCAAAATCGGATTGTTTTGGCGACGGCGCATTAAGATATCAAGCATAAGGCGAATTTCAAATTCGCGACCAATAACCGGATCGATGCCGCCTTGTTTGGCTTTTTCAGTGAGATTAATTGTGTATTGATCTAGGGCAGGGGTTTTTGCTGCTGTCACCGTCGATTCGGTAGCTGTTGTTTGTTCCGTGGTTGGACTTGAATCTTCAGCCTGTGGTTGTTCACTGCTTTTCCCGCAAATATCGAGAAACTTGTGTTTCATGGTATCGATCGGGAAGCGTTCAAATAAACTGGATGCCCTAAAAGCAATTTGTTGCAAATCGGGAGCTGTTAATAAAGCAATTAATAAATGGCTACTACGGATTATCGGTGTCTGTTCAGCGGAAGCGAGCAACCAAGCCTGCTCAAATAATCGAACAATTGATTTTGCAAAGATGGGGGTACGAGTATTACCTTTAGGCAAAGAGGCAATGGTTTCTTTTAAATCAGTCAGTAAGGCATCTGGAGAGATATTATTTTTTTTTAATAAAATATGTAAATCATTGACTATATTTTGATTTAGTAATTCAACAAATAGATGTTCAATCTCAATTTCATAATTCAATTGGTTAATACAGTAATTTGCAGACTTTTCTAATGCAGTACGAGTAGGAGGTGATAGTTTTGTAATTAAAACCTTTAAGTTACTCATTTATTACTCACAATAATTTTTAAATACCAAGTTCTATTTGCTGAGTTCTAACTTGGTATCGTTGTTTTTGCTAGAAATATTTTTTGAATAAAATCAAAAACTTAACATAACTCTATACGAGTATACAGATTATTCTACAACAAAAAATGTCACTTTTAAACAAAAAATGCACTCGATTAAAGTTTTTTTTTACATGAATGTCTGTCATGAAAATTTAATAATGTTAATAAACGTAACTAGTATTGACTTTGTATGTGTTTTTTTTGTTAAATTCGCGGAAATGATGTAAATGTACAAAAATTGACGAGTAAGAGGGTTTTTTAACAATAATTGTCAGCTCTTCAATTATAAGTTAAATAATGACGAGGCATATTTTGAAAAAAGGTATTGTAATATCAATTCTTTGTATAACAGCAGGTTTAATCGGTAATTCAGCTTATGCTGATGATAAAGAAATAAAACCAATTAAATTAAAAAGTAAATGTCTAAAACAGAATCCGTTGGCAGTAAATCAAACGGATCATGCTTTATTAGATATTTATCAACAAGTTTGTGACAAAGATAATGCTTCGCGTGTAAACGATTTATTGGCTCAGGCAGCGATGCGTATGTATGAATTAAAGCAACCGATGAATGCTTTAAAACTGGCAACGCAGTTACAAGAGCAAAATGTGCGCGGTACGACTTTAACGGATGTTACTTTTTTAGCCAGTGTTCAAATTGCCAATGAAGCATTGCAACACATGCGCTCAAGTGAAATGCGTTATTTGAGTAATGAACTCACTTATCCACCAGCAAAACAGTTGAGTGACAGTATTCGTGTTGCCTTACCTGCTCCAGATACCTCTACGAGCAAGGCGATTACAGATGAGTCAATCAAGAAAGAAATACGAAATACGTCGACCAATAACACAACGCGACGTACAACGAACAGAAAAGTACGTACAACTCAACCAACACGTAGTAATGTAACTCAATCTGTTGCGCCGGTAAAACGTCAAACGGCTGTAACACCAACAGTTAGCAAACAACCAAATACTGTTCAAAAGACAGGTTCGAATCCATTCGATTCGTTGAAATAATAATCAAGGGTGAAAAGTTATGGCAAAGAGAGAAAGCGTACAGAAGAAACTGCAACGCATACGTCCCCCTCGTGTACAACTGACATATGATGTCGAAGTTGGTGATGGTAAAGAGTCAAAAGAACTCCCTTTTGTTGTGGGTGTGATGGGGGATTTCTCCGCTGCATCAGAGCTAGAAAAGACCAAGTTAAAAGATAAAAAATTTATCAATGTCGATTTAGATAATATTGATGAAGTAATGGAATCTTTAGCGCCACGTGCGGCTTTCCAAGTTGAAAATACTTTGACGGAAGAAGGTGGTCGCATGTCAGTGGACCTCACTTTTAACTCAATGGAAGATTTCCGTCCAGAACAAGTGGTTCAACAGGTTGACCCATTGCGTAAGTTGGTTGCAGCACGTGAACGTTTAACTGATTTACGTAATAAGATTTCAAACAGTGAGCGTTTGGAAGACTTGTTAGATGAAGTGTTGAAAAATACAGATCAGATCCGTCAGTTAAGTGCGGAGGCTGAAAATGAGTAATTTACAAGCAGCCGCAGCAGCGAGTGTTGAAGCAGAATCGGTTAATTTACTGGATTCAATTGTTGAACAAAGCCGCATTGCCCGTAATGATGATGAACATGTTCGTGCAAAAAGCTTAATTGGTGAATTGGCCAAAGAAGTCATGGCAGGAACAATTACGGTTTCTGAAAATATGACCTTGTCGATTGATAAGCGTATTGCTGAAATTGATGCCTTAATTTCGAATCAATTGAGCGAGATTATGCATCATGAGCAATTCCAAACCATCGAATCGACGTGGCGTGGTCTTTACTATTTTTGCCAAGAAACTCCGTCTAACTCGATGATTAAAATTCGTATGTTGAATACGACGAAAAAAGAGTTGGTGAAAGACTTCCAAGGTGCAACAGATTTCGATCAAAGTACCTTGTTTAAAAAGATTTATGAAGAAGAATATGGCTCATTTGGTGGTGCGCCTTATGCAGCGTTGATCGGCGATTTCGAATTTGATCGTACACCGTCAGACATGTATTTATTGGAACAAATTTCTCATGTTGCTGCAGCAGCACATGCGCCATTTGTTTCGGCAGCAAGCCCAAGCATTCTTGGTCTTGAATCATTCACCGATATTGATCGTCCACGTGATGTTTCAAAAATCTTTGAAACAGCTGAATACGTACAATGGCGTTCTTTCCGTGACAGCGAAGATTCTCGTTATGTCGCATTGACCATGCCTCACGTCTTAGGTCGCCTGCCATATCATCCGAAAGAAGGTACTGCAACTGAAGGGTTTAACTTCGTTGAAGATGTTTCTGGTGAAAACCATGATGATTATTTATGGATGAATGCGGCTTATGCATTCGGTACACGTTTAACCAATGCCTTTGATATGCATGGTTGGTGTGCTGCGATTCGTGGTGTTGAGGGTGGTGGTTTAGTTGAAGGCTTGCCAGTACATACCTTTAAAACCTCAGATGGTGAAGTGGTGTTTAAATGTCCAACTGAAATTGCCATTACAGACCGTCGTGAAAAAGAACTCAGCGACCTAGGCTTTATTCCATTGGTTCACTGCAAAAACACAGATTATGCAGCCTTTTTTGGTGCGCAGTCTGCTCAAAAACCAAAGAAATATGACAGTGATACGGCGAATGCAAACTCTGCACTTTCTAGCCAAATCCAATACATCATGGCGGTATCGCGCATTGCACATTACTTAAAAGCAATGATGCGTGACAAAGTGGGAAGTTTTGCATCTGCAGGCAATGTCGAAGCGTTTTTAAATGAATGGCTTTCGCAATATGTCTTGCTAGATGATGGTGCATCTCAAGAGGCAAAAGCACAATATCCGCTTCGTGAGGCATCTGTAAAAGTTGTAGAAGATCCAGCTCAACCGGGTCACTACAAGTCTGTGGTTTTCTTAAGACCACATTTCCAGCTGGATGAGTTGTCTGTTTCTTTACGACTCGTGACTGAACTACCTCAGTCCTCAAATTAACAATGAGATCAGCTAGATAATAACTTTAAATAAAATAGAGGTAATTTTTAAATGAAAGATATATATGTTGAGTTTCGTGGTAAGTACAAGGTAGACGGAGAATCTCGCGATTCTGAACACAAAGGTTGGCTAGAAGTTAACTCTTGGTCTCATAACATTCGTCAACCTAAATCTGCGACTTCTAGTAGCGTAGGCGGCCATACAGCTGAACGTGTTGAGCACTCAGACATGATCTTCGTTAAAGATTTGGATGCAACTAGTCCTAAACTTTGGGAAGCTTGTTCTGCAGGTTATACATTTGATGAAGTACAGATCGATTACTACCGTGCAAATGGTGATAAGCGCATCAAGTACTTACAAATCAAATTGAAACATGTTCTTGTTTCTAGCGTAACACCGACTGTAAACGAAGAAGGTGTTCCGACAGAAACATTTGGTTTGAAATACGCTGCTGTTGAGTGGACTTATAACCAACAAGACATTAACGGTACTGCGAAAGGTGCTGTTACTAAGAAATGGTCACTTTCTAATAACACCGCTTCATATGCTGCGTAATTAGTATCGTGATTTTCTAATAGAGGTTAATAGTTGCCTATTAGCCTCTATTTTTCCAATATTCTGTTCTTATAAAAATGAATTTAGATCATTTATATCCTTACGGATTCAGATCAACATTATTTGATCGTTTAGTACCAGAGCAAGAAGATTATTTAAGAGGGATGTCGATTCAGCAGTTACGAGAGTCTGTTGCTCGTGATTTGGAAGATTTGTTGAATAGTCGGATCGCACAATTTGATCGAGATATGGATGAATTTCCGCTGGCAAAAAAATCAATTTTGCAGTTTGGAATTATCGATTTCGTAGGCTTATCGACGGCGAATCCATTGGATCGAGATAAAATTTGTCAATCGATTGAGCAGTCTATAGCAGCACATGAGCCGAGATTGAGGCAGATCAAAGTTGAGATGCTATTAGATGGGCATAACATGGGATCGCTTTGTTTAAGTATTCAGGCTTACTTAAATATCCACCCCTTATATGAACCTGTTTTTTTCGATGCTTTACTCAAACCAACAACACAACAATATGTTATTTCTGCCAGAACTTAGTGTGAGCGAACAGTGATAGAGCAACTTTTACCGTATTATGAAAAACAACTACAAGAATTCGGTCAACAATCTCGAGAGTTTGCGCAGAAATATCCGAAGATTGCGCAACGTCTATCGCTCAACCAAGAACAAATTGATGACCCACATATTGAACGTTTAATTCAAGCATTTTCACTGATTGCTGCACGGATTGATAAAAAGTTAGCTGATAGCTATGAGCTGTTTACCCATTCTTTATTTGAGGTGATGTTTCCTCAATATCTACGACATTTCCCAGCATGTACAGTGGTCAGTTTTGAAGATACCAATAAACTTAAACAATTAACTGAAGCACATTTGATTCCGCAAAAAACAGCGCTGAAGTCACGTAGCTTTAAAGGCGTGCAATGCGAGTTTAATACCAGTAATGAGGTTCGATTATTACCGATCACATTGACCCATTTGGAGTTTCAAACTTCACCTAGCACGCATATGCATTTGAATCAAAATGCGACCTTGAATTTGAAATTTGAAATCTTTAATGATGCTCAACAATGGATTTTGGATGAAAAATTACCGATCTATTTAGATGCGATTTCAAATTTTCCATTGCAAGTTTTGGATAGTATTTTTCGTAAAGATACGGGTTTTGCAATTCGGGTGGGGCCGCGCGTCATTGAGGTCAGTAACCCTTTTGAAGTGATGGGCTTTAGTGAGCAAGAAAGTTTATTGCCGATTGATCAGCATACCCATCATGCCTATCGTTTATTGATGGAATATTTTTGTTTCCCTGAGAAGTTTAATTACTTAAATTTGGATTTGAGTGTCCTTAAGGGATTATTACAGCAGCAGAACAGCTTTGAAATTTTGATTCATCTCAAACTCAATTTGAATGATCAAGCCGTGGTCCGTAATTATTCAGAACTCAATATAGCTAACTTTAAATTATTTACCACACCGGCAATTAATCTGTTTGAAAAGCAGGCCGAGCCGCAAAAGATTTCACATACCCAATTACAATATCCATTGATCACGGATGCGCATCATCCTGAGTTGTATCAAGTCTATTCTATCCTTGAGATGAATATGGTGCGTGAAAAGACCAATCAAGAGCAAACGCATCTCCCTGTATTGCCTTTTTTTGCAATGAGTCATTATCACAATGATAAGGTTCAATTTTTCTATTCTTTAAATTATCTACCTTCGCAGACGAAAATCATGCAAATGGGGTATTCGATTGTTTCCAAGCATTTGAAACCTTATGAAATCAAATCCGATTTTATTAGTACGCGTTTGCTGTGCTCCAATGGTGATTTGCCGCATGAAGCATTAAGTCAAAGCAATAATATTCTGAATTTAAATGACAGCAGTCTGGCGCGACGTGCCTTGATTTTAAAGCGTCCGACATCGCCTTATCATTTTGATAAAAACAGCAACGAGCAATGGCGCATTATTTCGCATCTTTCATTGAATACCTTGGCATTGATGAAAGGGGATGCATTGAGCCATGTGAAGGAGCTTTTGGCTTTATATAACTTACCGCATTCCAAAGAAAATATTTTATTGATTGACGCATTGAAACAGCTCAACTTCTCAACCACCAATAAATTGATGAATGCAAAACCTTTCCCGATGTTCATTCGTGGAGTTAAGGCTGAGCTCTCGGTGAATAAGAGCGTTTTCCGTGGACATAGTCTCTATATTTTCAGCCAGTTATTAAGCCATATTTTTAATTTAAAGGTTCAAATTAATAGTTTTGTTGATGTGGTCGTCAAAGACAGTCTTAACCAGCAGGAGATATACCAATGCGTGCAGAACGTTGGTGGCAAGACTCTTCTGTAGTCGACCAAGTTTTTAAAAAGTCAGGTTCATTTGAGTTTATTCAATCCACACGCTTGTTGCGCCATTACCCACAGGCCTCTCAAGTACAGGGATGGTCTGAGGATTTTAAATTTGGCACTTCATTTAGTTTAAGTTTCCCTGCGACTGAAATTGAAGAACTCAGTTATCAAGATCAGCGTGTGCATTTAACCAATTTGGTGGTAGGACTCACGGGGACACAAGGGGCACTGCCTTATACCTATACCAATAAATTAAAACAAAGTAGCCGACAGCAACGACTCGAGATTAAAGAATTTTTAGGTCTGTTCAATCATAAGCTGACAGCCAAATATGTCGATGCCAGCTTGGCCTATAACTTGGCAGTGCGTTATGAGATTGAACAAGACAATCATTATCTGGACATTCTGCATGCCTTAAATGGCTATATTCGCGCTCAGCATCAACAACAAGATCTAGATGAGTATTTCGCCGAATTTTCTGGTTTGATGCAGGGGCAAAACAATACTGCACATGCGTTAAAAACAGTGTTGTCATGTGTATTTAATCAACAGGTTCAGATCCAAGAATTTGTCAAAGAAACCTTTCATCTGGCTGATGAGCAGAAGACCAGCCTAGGTGGTAGCAATCCAAGCCTACTCGGTGTGAATACCTTTTGTGGCGATACGGTTCAGCAAATTGATGGCAAAATCGAGATTCAAATTGGGCCATTATCTCGAGAGCAGTATTTAGCTTTTCTGCCTGAGCAGCCTTTGAATAAAAAATTAAAACATCTGATCCAGACATGGTGTAGCCCAACATTGTTTATTGATGTACGTTTGATTTTAGATAAACGTGAAATCAATCCAATCTGTTTAAATTCTGGGCATCAGGTAGGTCTGGGCCAAGGGGCATTTTTAATGCCATCCGAACAATTACAACATAACACGGAAACACGTTATGCACTTTTAGGAGCCGCATAATGGTGAAGAAAATTTTAGCCACACTCATCAGTTGCTTTATCTTGGTCGGTTTGGTGGTGGTTTATTATTGGCGTGATATTCAATATCAACCAGAATCTGCCGATTTAATTAATTATTTCCTGATTTTACCAGTCGTGATGACCTTGGTATTACTGTCACCTTGGTTAATCTATAAGGCTTATCAACATCATAAAGACAAAAAGCAACGTGCTTTACAGGCTGAACAAAACGCAGAGCAGAACACAACTGAGTCACAGCCGATTGTGCTGGAGAGTAAGTGGTTAGAACTGAATCTGTATGCGGCAGGCGCATATAGTGCACTGGGTGAAAATAATTCGATTCTGGATGGAATCAAGCAGTTTACCAGTCCCCAGTTAGATCAGGATCTGGTGAATTTTCATGGCATCCCCATTCTTTCTTACCGTATTGCAGACCTAGATCAACAGGTCCAAAGTGAAGATGATGAGGAATTGCAGTTCTTGTCGGTTCGACAGCAACGCATTATGGCTTTGATCCATCATCAAATTGAACAGCACACGGAACTTTTGGCTTCGATTTCAGACCACTTAAAGCGGTCTAGTTTGTTTTATGAAAGCCAAAATCTGCATGAATACCGGATGCACCCTGCATGGATTGATCCAGGCTTTTCGGATGATGAAGCGCATGAATCGATTCAGGTGGAACAAGTGTATCGTTTAGATAAATTAAATCTGCACATTTTATTGTCTGAAGATGTAGTGCATACCTGGAATGACTTGAGTAGCAATGAAAGTATTCAGGCCATTTTTTACGATCTTGGCATCATTCCACAAAAATTCCATATCGAATATCACTATCTCAGCGCGGCATCGACTGAGCAACATTTGCTGGAGTTGCTTGAGCGGATTCAAAACCAAGCCCATGAAATTTCATTGATCATTGCGGCAGATTCAGAAATTGATCAAGAAATTATTGATGAAAAATCTTGGGGAGCAAGTGCTTATATCCCTGCAGAATTTGTGAGCAGCAGTTGTCTGGCAAATCCTGCGGTGCAGCTAGAGCAGTTGCAACCTGAAAAGACGTTTAAGTTGGTTAGCAATCAAAATAATATCGATCAAATTTTCAAAGAGCTGGGGATTGATGATTTACCCCAGTATCAGGCTGAAGAACCTTTTGTACTGGTGGTTGAGGATGGTGCTGATGTCAAGGTGGCCAAAAAGTTGGAACAGTTTTTTAAGCAAAGTCCAGTCGAGGCACACCATTATTTGTACTGCAAACCTATTTTTGGACATACCCAGAACGTGGCAAAATTTTTTGGATTAATGTTGGGGGCACATTTTTCTGAGTCACAGGTTGCCTTTGTTTATGGACAAAATTTACAAGCATTTATCCAAGCTGTTCCTGAGATCACACAAGATCAGGAAAGTGTAGCAATTGCTGATTAATTAACTTTATTAAGAATTCGAGAACTCAATGTATATCATTTTAGGTTATCTGTGGCAGTACATCACGAATCCTAAAGCTATTATTGCTTTATCCTTATTCGTGGCACTGATTTCTTCATACTCGTCTATTCCTCGGCATATCTTTTGGGCATTGGCAGCGACCTATGCATTGGGTTTAATCGTCTATGGTATCTATTGGCTGATTCAAAGAAAACGCCATGCTTCACAAGGTGAAGAACTGGCCAATGCGATTGAGAAAGACAGCCAAGCTGAATATGGTCAACACAAAGACAAAGCAGAGCTACAGTTAATTCAGCAGCAGATGAAAGAATCCATTCAATTGATTCGTAAATCTAAATTGGGTGATAAAAAGGGCAATGCTGCATTATACGAATTACCTTGGTATATGGTGATTGGTAATCCTGCTGCAGGTAAAAGTTCTGCGATCTATAATTCTGGTTTAAAGTTTCCCTTTGAAGAAACACATCAGAAAATGGTTTCAGCGGGTTTAAGTGGAACACGGAACTGTGATTGGTTCTTTTCTACAGAAGGGATTTTACTGGATACCGCAGGCCGTTATTCGGTTTATTCCGAAGATCATTCTGAATGGTTGGGCTTTTTAAATATTCTAAAGAAAAACCGTTCCAAAGCCCCTGTTAATGGTTTGGTCCTGATTGTCAGTATTGCCGAATTGATCAGCCAGAGTCCTGAGAACTCAATAAAATTAGCCAAAAATCTGCGCGCTCGAATTCAAGACTTAACAGAAAAACTCGAGGTCGTGGTTCCTGTTTATCTGGTCTTTTCTAAAATGGACTTGATTGCAGGCTTTACGGAGTTTTTTGATTGCTATGAATCACAAGAATATAATCAGGCGTGGGGTGCAACCTTACCTTATGAGCAGAACTCGTCTCAGAATGCAGTGGAATTATTCGAAAAACATTACAGCATTCTTTATGACGGTTTGAAAAGTGTCAGTACTACGCATTTAAGTCGTCGCCATTCTCAAAATATTTCACCGAGTGTCATGACCTTCCCATTGGAATTTAAAACACTCAAACCCGCGCTAAAAAGTTTTGTCGGCACATTATTTGAAGATAATCCATATCAGTTCCAACCGATTTTCCGTGGTTTCTATTTTACCAGTGCCTTACAAGAAGGTGTGATTGAAAGCCCAATGACCGAGAATATTGCGCAAGAGTTTCAATTGCAGCAAGTTCAAGGCAATGATCAAGACAGCGTAAATGCTTCGCTTGCACCCAACCATGGTTATTTCTTACAAGGTCTTTTCTCTAATGTGATTTTGCGAGATAAAGATTTGGTGAAACAGCACATCAATCCTGCAAAAAAACGTCAGCGCTATATTGGCTTTATTGCAGCATTGGTTGGGGTTTCTTTGGTCTTGGGCGTATGGGTTTGGTCATATCGCAATAACCAGCAATTGATTGCGGATGTACAGGCAGACTTAGATAAAGTGGTGCATCTGGAAAAAACTTCTGGGCAGCAATTATCAACTCAACTCGAAGCATTATTGATTTTGCAAGAACGCTTGCAACAGCTCGATGAGTTTGATGAGCATCGTCCGCTTAAATTCAGCTTTGGTCTCTATCAAGGTAATCAATTACGCGAGAGCTTAAAAGCCGAGTATTTGAAAGGGATCAAGCAAATTGTTCTGACTCCAACACAGCAAAATATTGCGCAATATTTACAGCGTGTTAAAAATAATGAGGCAACTTTAAAAGCCAATCACGTCAATGTCGAAATCAAGCAAGTTGCGAAAACACAGCAGTATTTAGAGCCTTCGGATAGCAATCCACAAGATGCTTATAACGCATTAAAAGCCTATTTGATGATGAGTAACCATGAATATATGGATACCAGTCATTTAAGTGACCAAGTGTCTCGTTTCTGGCGTTCTTGGTTGGATGCCAATCGTGGGCAAATGCCACGTGGTGAAATGATTCAGGATGCAGAGAAGATCCTTTCTTATGCCATGACCTTGGCCAATCAAGACGGCTTCCCTGTACTTGAAACCGATGCACAAGTGGTCGACCAAACCCGTCAAGTTTTATTGTCTGTGATTCGTGGGATGCCAGCACGTGACCGTGTCTATAACGAGATTAAGATGCGTGCTGCGGTACGTTTCCCTGCAGTCACAGTTGGGCAAATTGTAGGTGAACAAAACCGTGCCATTGTCTTGGGTAGTTATGCATTACCGGGCGTGTTCACGCAAAAAGCATGGGATGAGTATGTTGAAAAGGCAATTGATGAAGCTGCGAATAAGCCAACAGATAGCAAAGACTGGGTGCTGAATAGCCGCCAATCAGACGATTTAACTTTCTCAGGTAGCCCAGAACAAATCCGTAAACAATTGGTCGCGCTGTATAAGCAAGAATATGTGATGGAATGGAAAAAATTCCTGAACGGTATTTATTATGCCAAAAATGATCAATTCGCTCAGCAAGTGAAAAGTATTGATGTTTTAGGTGAACCACAAAATTCACCAATTCGTACTTTATTACAACGTATTGCAATTGAAACCAACTGGGATAATCCAATTGTCCAGGCTGAACTTGCCGTTCCTGAAAAAGGCTTTGTCGCTTGGTTTAAACGCAAAGTTTTGAAAAATTCAGATGATAGAGCCGCAGCTCAGGCCATGGACCGTGCACAAGGTGCAATTTCGCAAGAATATCAAATGTTCTATCAATTGGTACGTAAACGTGATGATTTACAAGATAAGTCATTATTTGATGAGTACATGAACAATCTTGCCCAAGTACGTAGCAAGTTCAATGACCTGAAAACAGCAGGTGAGATTGGTCCAAGTGCGATGGCTTTGGTGAAACAAACGATCAATGATCAAACTTCAGTCTTTAATACCACACAGAAATATGTGGATGAAAAGATGATGGTGGGGTTAAAAGACACTGATCAACAGTTATTACAAAAATTGTTGATGACGCCACTGACACAATCTTTTGCTAGCTTGATTGTGCCGACTCAAGATGAATTGAATAAATTGTGGGGTATCCAAGCGTATCAACCATTTAAAACCAATTTGAGCCAGAAATATCCATTTAATTCTGGTGTGACCTTACAAGCCACCAGTAATGAAATTGGTCAAATCTTTGGTGAGACGGGCAGCATTGCACGCTTTGTAAAAGAAGCATTAGATCCATTTGTAATTCGTCGTGGTTATGTCTTGACCTCGAAAACATGGAAGGATCTAGGGATTAGCCTAAATCCACAATTTGTGATGGCTTTCCAGCAATATGTGGCACCAATCAATGGCATGGCGACAGGCAGCCTTGATCAACCTGCGGCTGCGCCTGTGTCGAATCAATCGAACTTCCAGTTCTATCCATTACCAAACCCGCAATACTTGTCGTATACCATTGATATTGATGGTCAGCGTATGGTGTTTGAAAACGGAATCCAGCAATGGGTGAACTTCGTTTGGCCAAATCAGGGAGCAATCCCAGGTGCACGAATTACTGCAGTCGATTTGGAAGGCAAAACCCATACGATTTTTGAAGAGCCGGGTGAATACGGGATTAACCGTTTGATCGATGCAGCACAGCGTAAAGAGCAAAATGGTAGTTTTGAAATGACATGGACCAGCAAAACGGAACCATCTTTAACACTGAAAGTAAACTTCCGCCTCATTAGTGGCAATAGCTCGGGCAGTATTGGCTCTAGCCGTGGTTATGCAGGCTTGCAACTGGTGGATAAAGTGGTGACAGAGAAAGCGGTACGTGTGGTCTCTGCGCAAGCGACACCTGCGGGGGCTGCTGCAACTGTTGCACCAAAGCCACAAACCACTGCACCTGCCCAGTCAGGAGTAACGCCGTAATGTTAGGGATGATCAGGGAACAGCAGGAGGTGCTTGGATGCAACAAGTAAAAACGACAGCTTTGTACTATGGAAAGACACCGGCTCGTGGTGACTTTCTGAAATCCAAAGGGCAATACGCATTAATTCAAGTGCTAGATCAGTGGATTACAGAAGCGCTTGAGCATGCTATGCGTGCACCAGATTTTAAGCAGCGTTATGAATCTTTACCTGCATTGGATTTCTTTATTGCCAATCCTGCTGAGCCAATGTTTTTGGCTGCCAATTTAATTGCCAGCCAAGACAGCTCAGGACGTGCATTTCCGATGGTACTGAGTCAATTACTTGAAGTTGAGCAGCCTTATCAGAATCTCTTGCTAGCGCCGTTTTACTACAAGTCAGTCTTGGTCGATTTATTCCAGCGCAATCGGGTATTACGCAGTATTCGTGATACCAATATTATGTTGGAGAAGCTCAACAACCTACCGAATGTGGTTCAGATTTTCACTGTAGAAGAATGTAATGGTTTTTATGAAAACCATACTATGCATTCCTTTGCCCAATTGATGAAAATCAATGTCTATGAACTGGCACAGAGCATGATCGGATTGGGACTTTTGCTGCAACCAATCTTAAAAAATGGTACCAGTCGTTTAAATAAGGTGCTGATCCTACCCATCAATAATGCGATGTATTGCTATGAAATCGCAGCATTTTGGGTTGGGATGATTGGACGCTTCTTAGGTATCAATAATACTGAAATCCTGATTGGCATCTTGCATCGTGAAGAACCAATTTTATTCATTGGCTTCCAAGGTGCCGATATCATGGCGCTCAGCGATATTTTTACCCAAAACATGCAGAGCGAGCACTGGGTATCCTTAATCCAAGCACAATGGATTGATGCCTATCTGGAGCAGAATGCCGGCCTTGCCACACTCGAACAATCACTTTGTCAGCGTCAGTTGAGCCTTAACCAAGGTTTGAAGCTGTTCAGACAAACTTTTTTAGATGAATGAATATGAGAAATAATCCGAAATCTATCTGGGCAAGTTTACTGTTTGGCTTATGTGTTCTAGGTCAAAGCCATCTGCTCCATGCTGCACCAATTGTGGTAGAGGGGGTGGTGCCCAATGAGGAGAGCAAGCAGGCAATCTTGGTCAAAATGCAGTCTGTTTATGGTGCAGATCAAGTCGTTGACAAAATTCAGGTGCGTCCAGTTTCAGCGCCGAGCGGCTGGAGTGATTCAGTGACTCGTGTCATCACTCCGGATCTAAAAAAGATTTCACAAGGTCAATTACGTGTTAGAGGAACTCAGGTTGATTTAACTGGTAAAATGACGGACCCAAATCAGATTCAACCGACAGCCAGCAGTTTTCAGGCTTTGGTCCAACAACCGTATCGCTTCAATGCACAACTTTCAGTGAATCAGGCCGAGCAAAAAATCATTGATGATGCTTTGAAGAACCGAATCATTGAATTTGAATCGGGTAGTGCCATTTTGACCGCGGCAGGACAACAGATTCTGGATGAAATGGCAGTGGCGTTAAATAAGGTTGGCGGCAAGAAAGTCAAAATTATTGGCCATACCGATAGCTCTGGTGATGCTACCAAGAATACGGTATTAAGTCAGCAACGTGCTGCAGCGGTACAAAGTTATTTAGTCAGTAAAAGTATTGCCGCAGATCGTTTAAGTACCGAAGGTAAAGGTTCAAGTCAACCTGTTGCAGATAATGCAACTGCAGACGGTCGTAAGAAAAACCGCCGCATTGAATTTGAAGTACTTTAATCATTCAGAAATCCAAATGTGAGGGATAGGATTATGGCAACACCCTATATCGTTGTTGGTTGCCCAACCACAGGTGGTGGGCAGGTCATCAGTGGAAATAGCAGCTTTCTTATAGAAGGTATTCCGATTGCTTGTGTTGGCGATAAGGCAACTTGTCCAAAACATAAAACTGTGGCGACGATTGTTGCTGGTGATCCGAATATGCAAGTCATGGGTAAAGCCGCTGCTAGAGTGAATGACCCACTATCTTGTGGTTGTAAATTATTACCGAAGCAGAACTTAGCTGTGAGAGGTTAAAACTTTTTAAAGCTCTTGGAATGAACAAAGGGCTTTAAAATTTAATTTATCTCGGCAAGGTCACTGGTTAGAGTAATAATTTAGTCATTGCATCAGGCTCAACTAAACTGTGTATTTCGCATTTTACGGGACAGGTCAATGCTTGATTTCTTGGATGAGCATGGCTGATGTTAAAACAATTACCTATACTCTTATTGATGGCTTTTCTTGGAGGCTGTAAAGAAAAGCAAACCGAAAATTTTAATTATGAATTTTTAGGTCATCAGCTTTGTGCTCTAAAAACAAGTGAGATGAGCGCTGCTAATGAGTTCGGGCTATTAGATAGTTCATTTAAGTATAAAGAAAATGTTTTTGATGAAAAACTATCCGTTGATCTATATGGCGAAAGTTTAAAAAATTTATCTAATAACCAAAGTAAGTATATTTTCTGCATTGATACTCCAAGCATAAAAGCAGCTACTTTAGAGACACAGATCAGATTGGAAATTAAAAAAGGAAAGTATTTCAGACAGTACGAATTCATAAATTATTCATGCCTGTCGGGTCGTAATTCTAAGCTGAATCTATCAAAAAATGAACTGATACAAATATGTAGCTTCTAGATGATGCTAAGTAAAGTCCAATATGATGATGTTTAATGAATTTTTATTAAATTTTTAAAAGATTTTATTTCTTCTAAAACTTTTTCCAATGAGCTTAATTTTCACGCCAGTAGCGATGGGTTAAAAAACTAGAGCTTTGCGGGGACCAATCATTGATGTCGAAATGCTGCATTGAGTAGCTATAAAACTTATTTTTGCACCCAAAGTCGCGATCTTGCCACTTTTCAGCGCCATACTCGTCTTTAAACAAATGAAGGATAAAGCCTAACTAAACTGGCGAAATGTTATTTTTAGTGTATCTTTATTCAGCGATATATTTTTAAAAACATATCGAAATCTGAGGACAGGATGATGACAATAACGATGAAAAAATTAGGTCTATACACTGCCATTTTCGGGGCCGGATTATTGATTCAGACCCCTGCATTTGCTGCAGAATCAGTTACAGTATATGCCGCTGCCAGCTTAACCAATGCAGTCAATGAACTCGATGTAATCTATCAAAAGAAGAATAAAACCCAGATCAAGACCTCATATGCCGGTTCCTCTACTTTAGCCAAACAGATTGAAGCAGGTGCGCCAGCTGATGTATTTATCTCGGCTGATACGCAGTGGATGGATTATTTGCAAAACAAACAATTGCTTGCTGCAACAGATCGCATCAATTTATTGGGTAATCGTTTAGTGATGATTACCCCCAAAGATCACCCACTTAAATTAAAAATGGATAAAAGTTTTGATCCAAGTAAAGTCATCCAAGGCAAGCTATGTACAGGGGATACCAAAAGTGTGCCAGTCGGGAAATATGCTAAACAGGCATTGAGCTCACTAGGGTGGTGGGACAAAGTTCAACCACGATTGGTTGAAACAGAAGATGTACGTGCCGCCTTAAACTTTGTAGCGCGTGGTGAGTGTCAAATCGGTATTGTGTATGCGACGGATGCTACCATCAGCAAAGATGTGGTTGTGGCGGGTATCTTTCCCGAAAATACGCATCCACCAATTATTTATCCCGTGGGTTTAACTAAGAAGAATGCGGAATCGGTCAAATTCTATAAATTTCTACAAAGCGGACAGGCAAAAACGATATTTAAAAAATATGGGTTTAGCGTGTTGTAGTAACTAAATGATGATCTTAAGCCCTGAAGAAATTGAAGTTCTCAAGCTGTCCTGCAAAGTGGCAGCAGCGTGTCTGGTGTTTAGCTTAATTCCTGCAACTTTAGTGGCTTGGGTATTGGCCCGCAAAGAGTTTTGGGGAAAGTCACTATTTGAGACCTTGGTGTTCTTACCTTTGGTTTTGCCACCTGTCGTGCCCGGCTACTTATTGCTGCAATTGTTTGGTAATCGGGGACTGTTGGGGCAATATCTTGCACCACTCGGTTTAGAATTTGCTTTTAACTGGAAAGGCGCGGTATTGGCATCCGCAGTGATGGGCTTTCCTTTATTGGTACAATCGATTCGGCTGGCGATTGAACTGGTCGATCAACGCTTGGAGCTGGCAGCGAAAACCTTGGGTGCGTCTTCCTTTGGGGCGTTTATGCAGGTGACATTACCGCTCGCCAGTAGTGGTATTTTAGTTGGTGCTATTTTATGTTTTTGCCGAAGTTTAGGTGAGTTTGGTGCAACGATTACCTTTGTTGGCAATATTGCTGGCGAAACCCGCACTTTACCGTTGGCAATGTATAGTTTGATGCAGCAACCCGATACCGAAGCCGTAGTATGGCGATTGATTATCCTGTCTTTATCGGTGGCATTCTTTGCCTTATGGTTTGCACAGTGGTTCAATCGTTATCAGAAAAATAAGCGTGGATATTCAACATGATTGATTGTCATATACAGCTACAGCAAGGGCAATTTTGTTTGGATCAACGCTTTCAGTCTGATCAGACGGTAATTGGGTTATTTGGGGCTTCTGGTTCGGGGAAAACCACCATATTACACAGCATTGCAGGCTTAATCCGACCTCAATCGGGCTGGATTAAAATTCAGCATCAGACTTGGTTCGATCAAGGTCAGAATATTCATCTCAGTACGCAACAGCGTCGCGTAGGCTTGGTGTTTCAGGATGCGCAATTGTTCCCACATAAAAACGTCAAACAGAATTTACTGTTTGGTTTTAAGCATATTGCACCACAACAACGTCAGTTCGAAGTGGACTATATTGTAGAGTTGCTGAAATTGGCGCATTTGCTGGAACGTATGCCGATTAAGCTGTCTGGGGGAGAAAAACAGCGAGTGGCTTTGGGAAGAGCCTTACTGTACTCGCCACAATTGCTGCTTTTAGATGAGCCACTGTCTGCACTGGATACCGCGCATAAAGCCGAGATCATTCCCTTTTTTCAACGCGTTAAACAGGAAATCAAGATCCCAATGTTGTATGTGAGTCATGATCATTCCGAGCTAGAACAACTGAGTAACGCCATTTGGTATTTATAGATAGCGTTGTAATAAGGTGAAAAACTTTTCGACTTCTTCCTCATCGACGTGATCAGCACCTTTTAATACATGCTCTTTTAGGTGTTGTTCGATCAATTGGTTCATTAAACCATTCACCGCACCTTTGACTGCTGCAACCTGCTGTAGAACTTCTATGCAAGAACTGTCAGGATTTGTGATTGATTTCTCGACTGCTGCGAACTGTCCTTGAATCCGCTTAAGCCGATTTAAAATTTTCTTATCTTGATGGAGGTGAGACATACTTTTTTTCCTAAAAAATATATACTAGGGGGAGTATATTGGAAGACTAAAATAAATGCAGCATAGTAACCTAGAACGACGTCATTCTCATCAGTTTGATCAAGGAAATCCCTTGGCTCAAAAAAGAATTTTAATTGCCACCATTTTGACCGCTGTGATGATGGTCTTGGAAATTCTGGGTGGCTGGTTTTTTAATTCGATGGCTTTACTTGCCGATGGCTGGCATATGAGCTCGCATATGCTGGCCTTGGGACTGGCTTATTTTGCCTATCGTATGGCGCGACATTATGCGCAGGATCAACGCTTTAGTTTTGGTACATGGAAAATTGAAATTCTGGCGGGATATAGCAGTGCGATTTTATTGATGGTGGTCGCGCTGTTGATGGGGATTCAGTCACTCGAGCGTTTATTTAATCCTGTCACCATTCATTTTAATGAAGCGATTCCGATTGCGATTATTGGCCTGATGGTCAATCTGATTTGTGCTTGGCTATTACATGAAGGTGGTCATGATGATCACCATCACCATCACCATCACCATCACCATTCGCATAGCCACCATCATGAAGCACATCATCATGCTCATGACCATCATGATTTAAATCAAAAAGCAGCTTTTTTACATGTGGTTGCTGATGCTGTCACTTCGGTGCTCGCGATTATTGCCTTATTTGCGGCCAAATATTTTGGCTGGAATTTTCTGGATGCTTTGCTTGGAATTGTGGGTGCATTGCTGGTGGCGAAATGGTCTTGGGGGCTAATGCAGGAAACCGGTAAAACCTTACTGGATGCCGAAATGGGTCATCCTGTGGTTGAGGAAATACGTGAGGTGATTGCCGGGTTTTCACAGGTTGACATTACCGATCTGCATGTGTGGAAAGTGGGGAGAGGCAAGTTCTCATGTATTGTAGGTCTGGAAACGACATTGACCGATCTTAATCCTGATCAGGTCAAAGCCGCGCTGGCGATTCATGAGGAAATTGTGCATGCCTCAGTAGAAATTCATCATATTTAACTTAGAACGTCATCGAGTGGCATTTTGATCTACTCGATGAACTTTATATTTTGATTGCAATAAAATAGGGAAGATCACAATTTAGATGATCTATTCTATTTGCCTCATAATTCAAAATGATTAGTTTTAACAATAGAGCTTATCATTTTGAATCTTCTTTATTGACTCAGTTCTTTTAAAAAAGTCCAAGGGAAAATCCCTTGTTCATGCCCATCATCAAAGCAGATTTGAATCCCATAACCTTGAGAATAGATTGCTGTAATAGAGACATGATCTGGAGTTGGAATTTCCTTTTGGCGCAGACGCTTTGCTCGACAAAATCCACAAGGGCAACTGGCTCTCAGATGAGCATGGCTAAAATCTTTTTCAGTTCCATCCTCCCACGAGAGAAAAAGGCGTTGCCGTTCGATATCGACACTAAGCTGATGAGGTTCAACTGACATATTGTTTCTCCTGAATGAGTGCCAGTCCAATACGAATTGATTTACGTACTTCCGGATCAGGATCTTCGGCATGCCGTAATAAAATATGCTGAGCGGATTCCCCACCAATTTCTCCCAAGGCAATCGCAACTTCTTTACGGAGGTTACTGATGTCATGCTGGAAATTTTCTTGGAGTTTGGCGATTGCCGCTTTGGATTTGAGTAAACCCAAACTGCGCGCAACTGCAATGCGAACCTGCCAATAAGGGTCATCTAGTTGTTGCAAAAGTGGTTGTTCTAAGTCAAGGACCTTTAATTTTCCAATGGTCAAGGCAGCTTCGACCCTGAGTTGCCATGCCTCGGCTGTGAGAGAACTGTGTAAAGCTGATAAAATTTCGGGTGTTGAAACTTGAGTTGCTGCCAAGCCACCTGTGGCGGTACGGCGGATTTCAGTATCAACATCATGCTGTGCGATATGTGCTAAGGTTGCTAAGCCTTCCTGTTTCTGCAACCAACACAATGTACTGACTGCTTCTTTACGGACCAAGGCATTGCGATGCTGAACATGTTCGAGGATGGTTTCGAATAACGGTTCAGCCCGTAATTCCCTGATTGCTCTCAAAATCGAAGCAATCACAAAGTCATTTTGATGCTGCAAATATGTTGCCAGATGATCAGCAGATTCAGCATGTTTAATTTCACTTAAACTTTGCGCTGCAGCGGTACGCACATTCTCATGAGGATCACTCAAAGCTTGAGCCAAAGTATGTAAAGACGTCGCATCCTCCCAACCTTCTAAACGAGTGGCGGCCAACTCACGAACTTTGCTGGCAGAATCATGTAACACTGCGTGCTGTAACCAAGCCAATAATTCTGTTTGTTCTTCATCGGCAATATTCATAATCGCCACAAAGCGGATATTTTCATCGTCCTGATTCAGTTGAAGGAGATAATCAGCATAATCCTCATCAATATCAGCAAGGATTGGGTAATTTAGACTCATATTTTATTGTTCCTAAACAGCGGCTTTCTGATTTAAACCGAGTGGATTTAACCGACTGAGTTCAGCTTGGGTGGCCTGTTTTAATACTTGAATGCAATGTTTTTTAATTTGGGTAAATTCAGTCGAAGTGACAAGATCAACATGTCTTGGGCGGGGGAAATCCAGTTTGATTTCTTCAATAATACGTCCTGGACGATGGCTCATGATCAAGACCCGATCTGCCAGAAATAAAGCTTCATCAATATCGTGGGTAATGAACAACACCGACGTTTGTATGCTTTGCCAGATTTCAAGCAATAGTTCCTGCATCTTTAAACGAGTCTGAGCATCTAGCGCGCCAAAGGGTTCATCCATCAGCAATACACGAGGCTGATTAATCAACACGCGTGCAATTTCAACCCGTTGTTGCATACCACCAGACAGTTCGGCAGGGTATTTATGTTCAAAACCTTTTAAGCCGACCAGTTCAATCATTTGTGCTGCTTGTTCTTGTCTTTTAGCCTTGGAAATTCCTTTCATTTTTAAGCCAAAGCAAACATTGTCCAACACACTTTTCCATGGAAATAGGGTGTGTTGCTGAAATACCAAACCACGATCCGAAGAAGGTTTTTCTATAGCTTTTTGATCCAGCAACATGGTGCCTGAACTGATCGGTAAATGACCTGCCAGTGCACCAAGCAACGTTGATTTGCCACAACCAGAAGGCCCAAGCAAACACACAAATTCACCTGCCTGAAGATCAAAGGAGACATGATCTAAGGCTTGAAAGCATTGTTTGTCTTGCCCAAGGTGTAGGTTGATATTATGTAAATGGATATGACCGTATTGACTCATGTTATGCCTTCCTTAACTGATACCAAGGGGTGAGTTTCTTGCCTAGATAACGCAGAAAAGCACTGCTGAACATACCTAATGCACCGATCAAGAGCATGCCAACAATAATGTCTGCATAGTTTTGTAAGGTGAAGGATTCCCAAGTGAAATAGCCGATACCGAGCTGACCAGAAATCATTTCAGCAGTGACCAGACAGAACCAACAGGTGCCCATACCAATCGCGAGGCCTGTGGTAATACTGGGTAAAGAGCCCGGAATAATCACCTCGCGCAAAATGGCAAACTGACCCGCACCCAGACTTTTTGCGGAAGCAATTAAACGTTGATCCACACCTTCAACGCCGTGAATGGTATTGAGCAAGATTGGAAATAACGCACCTAAAAAAGTAATAAAAATCATCGAAGCTTCTGATGATGGAAACATTAGAATTGCCAAGGGAATCCATGCGACGGCTGGAATCGGACGCAAGATTTCTAAGGGTGGCATCAATAGGGATGCCAGCGTTTTGGAATAACCAATCAATAATCCTAGAATGACACCGACTACGGATGCGAGTAAGAAACCAATCAACACTCGAGTAATACTGGCTTTGACATGTGCAAGGGCTGTATCCAGTTCGGCAAAAGCAAGTAGAGACTGAATAACATCTCGTGGCGAAGGCACATTGGCAAAGTTAATCAGCCCCAAATTTAAATGATACTGCGAGGCCAGTTGCCAAAACACAAGACTGAACACCAGTGACACTGCACTTAAGATGTATGAAATCACACGGCTTTTTGAAAATATCAGCACAGGTCGGGTTGCCTTAGACTGAATCGGTTGGGTATCCGCTAAACTATTCATATTTATTTCTCCTGAATCTCAAAATCCCCTAAATCCCCCTTTAAAAGGGGGACTTTTCACGAGTCTAAAGACTGACTAAGATTCGTGAGGCTCCTCCCTTTCTAAAGGGAGGTTGGGAGGGATTTGATCACTTCACCAACTTTTGGGCATTATTAAAGTCATAGACTTTGCCACCATGTGTTTTGGCCCAATTGTTGGCATCTCCACGCAGTAAGAAGGCACTGATCTGACCGTTTTTATCGGTGGCATACCATGCCAGATTCGCCAGTAATTTGATTTTTAAATTACGGTCTTGGTTGTAGACCACACGGATGTTTTTACCGCTCTGCTTTAATTTATTTAAATCTGCAAAGGCAGTTTCAGGTGTAGCATAACTACGTACTTGGGCTTCGCCTTTCACCCAAATTTGTGTAACGCGATCAAAACTTTGAATCGGTTTTTGCGTCAGGGCATCTTTGGCAACGAGAGGGGATTGAGCGTAATTTTTGAGTTGTTGCGCGTAATTCAAGCCTGCACTCTGGAAGGCTTTTTTAATGTATTGATCATCAATGAATTGATTGACATTGATATCAACATCATCACGACCCAGATATTTCAAAGTATCGACTGCGGTTTGAGTGGCTTGTTTGTATTCTGGTTTCCAAGTCAGGTCACGGGTTTGTACACCGAGAGGTCCATGAAATAAATACACCACTTCGGCTGGGATCCCTGTTTTGGCTGCGATCAGTTCACTGTATTTTTCAGGTTGTTTACGGATCAATTGATCGGCTTCAATGGTTGCGCGTAAGTAAGCCTGAATAATTTCTGGATATTGTTGAGCATAGGATTTGCTGGCTAAAGAACCATGGAAGGTTGGGGTTTTGGCCTGCGCACCGTCATAAATCTTGCGGGCAAAACCTTGGTAGGGAAATAATTCGGCAAAAGGAACGAAGTCAGCATGAGCATCAATCTTATTGCTTTTGAGTGCTGGGCCTGCAACCTCAGGTGCTTGGGCAATAATTTTGACATCCTTTTTTGGGTCCCAACCTTGGGCTGCAACGGCACGCAGTAACAGGCCATGTGCGGTTGAGGCAAAAGGTACAGAAATGGTTTTTCCTTTTAAATCTTGGATCGAGTTAACCTCAGAATCCAGCGGAACCACGATGCCATTACCACTGCCAGTGGTACTGCCAGAGAGCACACTCAGGAAAATACTTTCTTTACCTGTCTTTTTAAACGCGACATTGTTATTAACCGCAGGAAAGTCTGCCATTGCGCCAATATCTAAACGACCAGCCACCATTTCACTGGTCAATGGCGCGCCAGAGGTAAAGTTTTTCCAGACAATATCGTATTTGGCATCTTTGTATTTAGCTGTTTTTGGCAAATATTTAGGCAGTAGATTTAACTCGCGAATCAGCAAGCCGCCAGTAGCACAGTTAATGGTGGTATCTTGGGTACCAATTGCAATCCGAATATTTTCCGCATGTGCTGAGCTAAAGATTGTCAGCAAACTACTGCTCAGAATCAGGCTTTTGGCTAAGTGGTTAAGTCTCATATTGTTCCCCTCATTTAAGTAAATATGGAATGTTGACTTGAATGGCATCGGTCGGGCAGTCCTTCTCGCATGGCATGCAATACCAGCATTCATCAAACTGCATATAGGCTTTTTTACTTTCTGGATGAATCGCCAATAAGTCCATTGGGCAAACATCAACACAGACGGTACAACCTTTATCTGCAATACATTTGTCTTCATCCACCAACACAGGTGCGGCAGTACGGTGGGCAATTTCTTTAAAAATAAAAGCCATGTGATGTTCCTTATTCGACTGTTTCAGCCACTAATTTTTTATTGATACGTAGCAGGTTGTAGGAGTTGGCTTCATCTTGTTCAATCGGGATCAGATAGGGCTCAACTGCTTTTTTGAAGCTGACCATATTGCCGTGCTGATCTTTTTTCAGATGGGTATGACAGAACCAGTCCCGATCATTTTTTTCTGGACAATCTGCACGGTAGTGATACAGCCCCCAACGACTTTCTTCACGGAACAGCGAGGCACGTGCTGCCATTTCGGCGCAGTCCCGAATCACAGCGACTTCGGCGGCACGCATTAATTCGTGTGGGTGACTGGCATTGATTTGTTCAATATCAGCTTTGATTTCCTCAAAGCGTTTCAGTGCGATCTCAATTTTTTGTCGGGTTTTCGGTGGTTGTAAGTAGTCATTGACCATACGACGCAACTTGTATTCCACTTGTTCCGATGACAGCCCTTCTGGACGGTGTAAGGGTGCAAAAACACGGGCCTTTTCAGCTTCTATTTCAGCAGCATTCAATTCTGAATTGGCTTGTGCTACGACATATTCAGCGGCATTGACCCCAGCAAACCAGCCATAAGTAAAGGCTCCCAGCATGTAGTTATGTGGAACGGCTGCCATATCGCCCGCGCTATACAGACCTTTGACGGAGGTTTCGGCTTTTTCATTGACCCACACCCCAGAAGCACTGTGACCACTACAGAATCCAATTTCTGAAATCTGCATTTCCACCATATCTTGTCGGTAATCGGTACCACGACCTTCATGGAAACGGCCACGACTTGGACGTTCATTGCTATGCAGAATTTCTTCAATGGTTTGAATGGTTTCTTCCGCCAAATGATCCATTTTCAGGAACACAGGGCCATTGCCACTTTGTAGTTCCTGATAAAATTCCCACATCATTTGGCCTGACCAGTAGTCACATTCAATAAAACGTTCGCCTTTGCTGTTGGCGGTATAACCACCCAAGGGACCAGTCACATAGGCACAGGCAGGGCCGTTATAATCTTTAATCAGCGGATTAATCTGGAAGCATTCCAGATTGGAGAGTTCAGCCCCAGCATGGTAAGCCATGGCATAACCATCGCCTGCGTTGGTCGGGTTTTCATAGGTGCCCATCAGATAGCCAGATGCAGGTAGGCCCAAACGTCCTGCAGCCCCACAACATAAAATCGCAGCCTTGGTCTTGATCACATAGAAATCACCCGTACGACAATCAAAACCGAGTACGCCGTTGATGGCGCCTTCGGCATTTTTCAGCAAGCGGGTGGTGACAATGCGGTTATTGATTTTGATCTGAGCACGTTTCAGTTGGCGATACAGGACTTTTTTAATGTCATGACCTTCAGGCATCGGCAGCACATAAGCACCCATGTGATGGACTTTTTTGACCGCATATTCACCGGTTTCATCTTTTTCAAATTTCACGCCCCATTGATCCAGTTGCTGAATGGTGGTGAAACTATGCTTGGCATAGGCATAGACGGTGGCTTGATTGACAATGCCATCATTGGCAATGGTAATTTCCTTGGTGTATTGCTCAGGTGTGGCGTAGCCTGGAATGACGGCATTATTCAGGCCGTCCATGCCCATTGAAATTGCGCCACTGCGTTTCACATTGGCTTTTTCAATCAGTAAAACTTTCAGGTTGGGGTTGGCTGTTTTGGCTTTGATGGCTGCCATTGGGCCAGCCGTCCCCCCACCGATGACGACAATGTCATAGTCCAGTGTAATCGTATTCATGTTGTGCCTTTTTGAGTGCGTTTTAATTCACACGGTTGGTGACGTTAGGTATTTCTTTTTCGATCTACTCTTAAACGGTATTGGAAGGTCTCTCCTGAGAAGTAGAGATATTCGAAGTCAATCGGATGTCCAGCATGATCGTGAGTCAGTCGCTCCACTCTTAATAAGGGTGCGTTGATATCGACCTGCAGCAGTTCACTGAGTTCTTCGTCAGCAAGGGTGGCATCAATGTTTAAATCTGCATGTCCCAAGGCAATGGATAAATCTTCTTCAATTGCTAAAAACACATCACGCGTGGAGAGGTTGATCTCTTGCAAAGCTAGTCCAATCGCTTCCGGTAAATAGGTGAGTTCAAATGAAACGGGTTTACGGTTAAGTAAGCGAATGCGTTTGATTTCCACCACAGTACTGTTCACTGAAAGTTTTAATTTCGATGCAATTTGCGGTGTGGCGGGAATAAAGCGAAATTCTTTGACTACGTTAAACACCTCATGTCCCATATTGGTCATGGCTTCTGCAAAGCCTTGTAACTGGGAAATGTTTTGGAAGGTTTTCGGTGCGCTGACGAAAGTACCTTTGCCTTGAATCTTGTAAACCAGGTGTTCGAGCTGAAGTTGATTGAGTGCCTGACGAATGGTGATACGACTGACATTAAATAATTCACTCAGTTCTTTTTCAGATGGCAATTGCTGATGAATCTGATAGCTCCCCTCGACGATCTGTTGCAGCAGGGCCTGATAGACTTGATCATACAATGGGCGTTCGCCACTTACTTTATTCACAATCGGTTGGTTCATTGAACTTAAACTTGTTATAACAACTTGGTTGTTAGATTAGCGATTATGCAAAATGAAGAAAAATAACTTATGCAGCAAAAAATATCTGTTTTTGTGCATTGTCTATTGCGCAGGATGAAAATAAAGATGCTTTTTATCGTTTTATGAATGGATGATTTCTATTGAGATATAAATGAAAATCAAGATTTTAAGATACATTGATTTTCATTTGGTTTGCTATTGTCACTAGATTTATAAATGAAAGTGATCGTTTTAGCTTGGCGTATTTTGCGGAAATAAGACTGGTTCTGCGGCTAATTTTTCCGCCAGATATTGAATGAACACACTCAATTTAGGTGGAACATGACGGGTAGGTGGATAGAGCAACCATGCGCCACCACTGTAATGGGTCTTAAAATGCCAATCAGGTAAAACCTGAACCAAACTCCCTTGTTCTAAGGCATGGCGTGCCACGAAGTAAGGCAAACTGGCAATGCCTAAGTGTTGTAAAGCAGCACTGAGACGCACGCCGGTATGATTGGCTGCATAACGACCACGGACTGGCACCGTAATCGATTTCTGTTCCTGCTGGAATTTCCACTTCGAATCATTGGGCTGTTCACCCAAATAAATACATTGATGCTGCTTTAAATCATGTGGATGTTGCGGTGTGCCATGTCGCTGTAAATATTCTGGCGTAGCACAAATTAAATGATCAATATCAATCAGTTTTCGTCCCATCAAGCCACCTGGCGGCTGTTCGGTAATACGAATCGCCAGATCGACACCATCATCAATCAAGTCAATATAACGGTCTTCCAATAACAGTTGAATATCAATTTTTGGATATAGTGCCAGGAATTCAGGCAAATGTGGGTGCAGCATAAAATGCCCAACGGCTTTGGGCACACTGATCCGAATAATGCCCTGTGGTTCAATATGAAACTGACCTGAGCTTTCCATTACTGCCTGTGCCGCATTGACCATGTCGACACAGCGTTCATACACCTGTTGACCGCTTTCACTTAAGCGCAGTTTACGTGTGGTGCGATGCAATAAGCGTGTACCTAAAGCTCGTTCTAAACGGGCAATGGCGCGGCTCACGGCAGACGGGGTGGAACCGAGCTGTCGTGCCGTTTCAGAAAAGCTTTCTGTTTCGACAACTCTGACAAAAGTTGCCATTTCATTTAACAGAATCAGACTTTGATTTGTGCTCATGAAGCAAAAGTTATTTGGATTTTGATTGGATTATCGCGCTTTAAAAATCGCAATACAATCTTTTTCCTGTAGTCATGATGGAGATAAATCTAATGTGGCAGTTGTATGGACATGAGTTTCTGGCCTTGGCATTGATCCATTTTATGGCAGTCGTTTTACCGGGTCCTGATTTTATTATTACAGTACGACAAAGTGTACGATATGGTTATTTAATTGGCTGTATCACTGCAATCGGCATTGGTGTCGGCATTTCGGTACATGTGTTTTATACCTTGGTGGGGGTTGGCGTGCTGATCCAGCAAAGTGTCTGGTTAATGTCGTTATTACGTGTTGCAGGCGCGGCTTATTTGATTTATTTGGGCTGGCAATGTTTACGTAGTCAACCGAATGCCAATCTGGATATTTTGGCAGGGGAAGCGCTGGGCAAACCGAGCTTGATCCAAGCCTTTAATATGGGCTTTTTGACCAACGCGTTAAATCCGAAAGCGACCGTTTTCTTTTTGGCAATTTTTACCACCATTGTCAGTCCGACCACACCGTTAAAAGTTCAAATTGGTTATGGCGTCTGGATGTGTCTAGTCAATGCTGTGTGGTTTATTTTGGTCAGCATTATGTTTGCTCAGCCTGTTGTACGGAAACGCTTTTTAGAGTTTGGCGTGTATTTCGAACGAGTGATGGGGGTTATCTTGAGTGCAGTTGCAATACGGTTGATCTGGAGCGTTGCCTTTGCCTGAACATAAAAAAGACTGCACTCAGGCAGTCTTTTTTATTGGAGAGGGGTTAAGCACTGCGTTTGTTTCTGGTCAGTTGATGTAAGACTGACACCAGCAAATCAATTTCTTCCGTGGTGTTATAAAACGCTAAAGAAGGACGCACAGTTTGTTCTACACCAAAACGACGCAAGATCGGCTGAGCACAATGATGTCCTGAACGCACCGCAATGCCATGTTGATTCAGTGCCTTACCTACTTGCTCGGTCGAATAACCTGCAAGAGTAAAGGACATCACACTGGCTTTATTTCTGGCTGTACCAATTGGTCTCAAACCTGAAACAGTACTCAATGCATGTTGACCATATTCCAGTAAGTCATGTTCATAACGGGCAATATTATGAATGCCGAGGCGTTCCACATACTCCAGCGCAGCACCTAAACCGACTGCATCAGCAATATTACCCGTGCCAGCTTCAAACTTATTTGGAGCAGGTTGATAAACCACTTGTTCAAAAGTCACGTCTTGAATCATATTGCCACCGCCTTCCCAGACTGGCATCGTCTCTAGAATTTCAGGCTTGGCATAGACTGCACCAATGCCTGTCGGTCCAAACACTTTATGCCCTGAGAATACAAAGAAGTCGGCATCAATCGCTTGAACATCGGTTGGCATATGCGAAACCGATTGAGCACCATCGACCAAGACCCGCACACCTTTAGCATGCGCGATTTTGATGACCTCAGCGACAGGTGTTACCGTACCTAAGGCGTTGGACACTTGGGTAATAGAGATCAGTTTGGTGCGTTCATTGATCAGTTTTGGCAGTTCTTCCAAAATGATTTGGCCAGTATCATCCACTGGAATGACACGGAGTTTGGCACCGATTTTTTTGGTGAGTTGAAACCAAGGTACGATGTTGGCGTGATGCTCCAGATGAGACACGATGATTTCATCACCTTCAGCAATATTTTGTTCGCCCCACGTCTTGGCAATCAGATTAATGCCTTCAGTGGTGCCACGAACAAAAATGATTTCCTTGGATGATTTTGCCCCAATAAAACGAGCCACCACATTACGTGCATGTTCATAGGCATCGGTTGCACGTGCTGCTAATTCATGTGCAGCACGATGAATATTGGAATTTTCATGCTGATAAAAATAGGCAATACGATCAATCACGCTTTGTGGTTTCTGTGTCGTTGCTGCATTATCAAACCAAACCAGAGGTCGACCATTGACGCGTTCTTGCAGAATGGGGAAGTCACGACGGATCGCTTGAATATCCAAGGGCTGAGCGGCATTGGCAACAAACTGTGGCTGTGAAGGTTGATAATTGCCATAACTCTCATTGCTTTGTGGCAAATCCAAAAAATAGAAACCTGTGGAAGCGGTACTTTTAGGTTGAGCTAAACTTGGTTGGTCTTGCTGCAACAAGCTTTTTAGCGCATCGCCGTGTGGTAATTGAAATGATTGTGCAGTCGCAAAACTAGCAGCATCAAATTCAGAACTTGAAGTGTTGGGGGCTGCAAAATCATTTAAAAAATAAAATGGTGATGCCTCACTTGCTGATGGGCGAGAAGGTTCAACCAAAGGCACATTCGGTGCACTATGAATCGCCTGTGGAAAATTCGGTTCAATCGGTGGTCGAGGTAAGTTCGCTCCACCGACCACGGGTGCAGAGGCAATGGCACGACGTTCAGGATAATCGGGATAGTTTGGGATATGCTCAGGATATTCAGGATTCAAACTTTTTTCATAGGCAATATTGGGCGCACGTCCACTTAATGCTGCTAAAGGTTCAGCAGGCTGGGGTTGATGTGGCGGTGTACCAACATTGGGCAAGTCCAAATTTAAACCAGAAGGGTGGCTACTGCCTGAGCTTGGCAGCGCAGCAAAAAATTCAGAGGCAAGCTTTGAAAGTGTTGCTTCATCCGGGAAGTTGGACGGTGGATTAACACCGACCCCTTCAGAACCCGTTGGACCACCTTGCCCAGTAGCTGTAGAAGATAGCTTACTTGTAGTTAACTGGGTAGTCATGATATTTGTCCACCTCCACATCTTCGAGCACAGCCAACGCATCCTCAGTCAATACTGCCAATGAGCAGTACAGTGAGATCAGATAAGACGCAATTGCATTGCGATTGATGCCCATAAAGCGTACGGAAAGCCCTGGGGACTGCTCGCCAGCCAAGCCCGGTTGGAACAAGCCCACAACACCTTGGCGTTTTTCACCCACACGGAGTAGCAAGATTTTGGTTTTACCATCTTCCACTGGAATCTTATTTGATGGAATCAATGGGACACCACGCCATGTGATGAACTGTGAACCGAATAAACTGACGGTTGGTGGTGGCACGCCACGACGGGTACATTCACGACCGAATGCAGCAATCGCATCTGGATGTGCCAAGAAGAACCCCGGTTCTTTCCAGACTTTACGGAGTAAATCATCAAAGTCATCTGGGGTTGGTGGACCATTTAAAGTTGAAATACGCTGTTCATCTGCGACACTGGCCAATAAACCATATTCAGGGTTATTGATCAGCTCGCTTTCTTGGCGTTCTTTTATGGTTTCAATGGTTAAGCGTAATTGTTCTTTGATTTGATCATGTGGGCTGCTGTAAAGATCAGCAACACGGGTATGGATATCCAAAACAGTAGAAACACCATTGAGGAAATATTCACGCGGTTGCGCATCATAATCAACAAAGGTTTGCGGCAATGTGGCCTCATCACGTTGTGTACAGGCCACTTGGATGTCATCAGTATTGCTGACACGGTTCACACGATAAATACCTGCTTCCACAGGAATCCATTGCAATAAATGTGTGAGCCAACGCGGGGTAATGGTCGAAAGTTGTGGAACGGTCTTGGTGGCATTGGCAAGCTGTCTAGCTGCGTGATCACCAAGTGCAAGTTGGACTTTATCTGTAGTTTTTGCCATGAATCAATTTTCCTGTTGTCTTTGGCTTTGTTAATAAAAATTGGTTTTATTGCAATAATATTTAATGATTTATTTCGCTAGACTAGAGGCTATTTAGTTTTTTTAAAAATATTATTATGAGATAAATAATCGTGAATTATTCGCTTATTACTCATAAGAATATAATTATGAAAAATAAATATAAGTATTGAATATACGTTGTTTATTCTTACGCCATTTTATTTACGTCGTTAAATACTTCATTAAATTAAACTTTACTATTGTGTAATGATTCACTTGGTGACTGTAAAATTTGACTGCCTGCTGCAACACTATGGGTGAGCCAGACATTGCCGCCAATAATGGAGCCTTTACCAATGGTGATACAGCCTAAAATGGTTGCACCTGCATAAATCACCACATGGTCTTCCACAATGGGATGACGAGCGTAATCTTTTTTCAGTGCCCCATCTTCATTCAGCTCGAACCGTTTTGCACCGAGCGTCACTGCCTGATAGATACGGACATATTCACCAATCACTGACGTTTCACCAATCACTACACCTGTGCCGTGATCGATAAAGAAGCCTTTCCCAATTTGCGCACCTGGATGAATATCAATACCCGTTGCAGAATGGGCCAATTCAGAAATAATCCGTGAGAGCAACGGTACACTGTGATAAAGCTGATGTGCCACGCGATGATGAATAATCGCTAAAATACCTGGATAGCAGAGCAGGACTTCATCAACGCTATGCGCTGCGGGATCACCTTCATATGCTGCACAGACATCTGCATCCAATACGCGGCGAATGTCAGGCAAGGTATTGGCAAAGTCCTGTACGATGGTCTGTGCCAAAGCGACTTGCTGTTCATACAGTAGACGTTCATTGCTTGAAACAGGAATCGGTTTGACTCGACTTTTGGCTTCGTAATTTAAAGCCAACTTGACCTGTGAAAATAGTTCATTCAAGACACGGTCAAGCGTGTAGGCAATATAGTAATCCTCAGTTTCTTGGCGTAGATCGCTCGGCCCGAGTCGCATTGGAAATAAGATTCCACACAGATCATCTAAAATTGACTTCAGCGCATCCTTAGATGGGAGTTCACGTCCACCAAACTCTTTGATGCGATGTTGACGCTCCCGCCATTCATGTCGTGCTTGTTGTAGGCCTTCGACGACAGGCTGTATTTTCCATTGGCTCACACGAGTTCCTTGCAAAACGAGATCTTAAATAAATCGTAAAATAATTGCTTAAAAAAGCAGCGTTAGTCTTGTAACCAAGGTAACTGATGTGTACGCCAGCCATTGCTTTGATTACGTTGTTGTTGCTCGTTTAAGTCACCTTCAAAACCTTCCAGCACGTTATAAACCTGAGCAAAACCCGCACTAAATGCTGCCGTTGCCGCTAAAGCAGAGCGTTTACCACTACGGCAGAGCAGCAGAATGGTTTTATCTTTGCCAACTTTGCTATCCAGTTCTTTCAGAAAGCGTGGGTTTCGGTTAAATGATGTGCCAGTTGCCCAAGCGACGTGGATACTTTCAGGGACATAGCCAACAAATTTACGTTCTTCATTGGTACGGACATCGACCAATACCGCATGGCCTTGTTCAACTAAATACCAAGCTTCAGTAGGAGGGACGCTGCCAGTGAAATCGAGTTCATTTTCTTCAGCGTAATGTTGCGCACGTACTAAGATATCTTGTGGATTTTTAGATAAACCGTGAATCGTAGATGTCGATTCTGCTATATCAGTAGAATCAAATTGAGCATTCATTTTTATAACCTTTCATACATCAGCGGGATGATGTTTTTATCTTAGGACTGTTTTTATGTTCAGGAAAATAAGCAAAATTTATTTATATATCTATTTTTGATAAATAATAGGTTTTTATTAACTTATTCGGAATATAGTTTGGAGCTATATTTTAAAATGGAAATGCTTATTTAATTTAAAGATGAAATTATCAGGATTAAATATTTTACTTTTCAATTAAACAGAGGGATAAATATTTAAAAGGCTTCATTAGGAAATTAAATGAAACAACACTAAAAATAAACCAATTGAGTATAAAAACAGCAAAAATTGCCTCAGTCTTATTCTTATCTCATAAAGGAATAAGCAACTCACTTTTTCTTATTTTTAATCATAAAGCATGCCGCATACCATAAGCCTATATTGTTGAAAGATCATCTAATTATGGGCATCAAGAACTCTAAGCCGTTAATTGTTACAGCGATCGTCCTTGTGGCGATTGTTGCTTTTATTGTCTATCAAAATCAAAAAGATGCTGCACCTGTTCAGTCTAAAAACAACAAGGCAGTGGTGATTGCCTATCAAACTGGTGTGGATCCAACCAAAGTTGCACAAGCCAATGGTGATTATGAACGTGATAGTAATCAAGCAATTCAATGGCGCAAATTTGATGCAGGTTCAGATGTGGTTAATGCATTGGCTTCGGGTGATGTGGTGATTGGCAATATCGGTTCTAGTCCTCTGGCTGCTGCTGCAAGTCGTGATTTACCGATTGAAGTCTTTCTGGTGACGGCTAAATTAGGCGGTTCAGAGGCATTGGTGGTGAGTAACAAATCAGGTATTCAAAACCCTCAAGATTTGATTGGCAAAACCATTGCCGTGCCATTTGTTTCAACCACGCATTACAGCTTGTTGTCAGCGCTCAAGCATTGGAATATTGCGGATAACCAAGTCAAGATTATTAACTTACGTCCACCTGAAATCACAGCAGCTTGGGAGCGTGGTGATATCGATGCAACTTATGTTTGGGAACCTGCATTGAGTAAAGTCAAAGCCAGTGGCCATGTATTAACAGACTCGAAACAAGTCGGCGAGTGGGGCGCACCAACTTATGATTTATGGGTGGTTCGTAAAGATTTCGCTGAAAAAAATCCAGAGTTCTTAAAAGCATTCGTAAAAACTAGCTTGAAACAAGTTGAAGCATATCAGCAAGATCCAAAAGCATTTGAACAAAATGCGGACAATATCCAGAAAATTGCTCAGCTGACAGGCTCTGATGTGAAAGATATTCCTTTACTGTTGTCAGGCAATATTTATCTGAATGGTCAGCAACAACACGCGACTTTAGCGGGTGAGTTCGCTAAAAATATTTTCGATACAGCAACCTTCCTCAAAAGCCAAGGCAAGGTGGATCAAGTAAAACCTGATTATCAAGCGAATGTCACCACCCAATTCTTACAGCCCTAGGAGATCTAAATGAGCGTATTAGCTGCAGAGCATCTTCATTTAACCTTTCCAAAACAGACCGTGCCTGTATTACAAGATATCAATCTGAAGATTGAGGAAGGCACTTTGACTGTGATTTTGGGTGAGTCTGGTTGTGGTAAAACAACATTACTGAATATTCTGGCGGGTTTTCAAAAGCCAAGTTCGGGGCAGATTACACTGGATCATGAGGTGGTCACTGCGCCAGATGCACGTCGTGCGGTGGTATTTCAGGATCATGCGCTATTACCTTGGTTAAATGTCTCTGAAAATATTGGTTTTGCTTTGCAGCTCAAAGGTTTAAAAGCGCAAGAAATTCAACAGCAAGTCGATGCAATTCTTAAAATTGTCGGCTTGAGTCATGTGGCTAAAGCCAATATTTGGGAACTGTCAGGTGGTATGAAACAACGGGTTGGGATCGCACGTGCCTTGATCAGCCATGCGGCATTCATTTTATTAGATGAGCCTTTTGCTGCGCTTGATGCCTTTACCCGTGAAACCATGCAGCAGTTGGTGCTGGATTTATGGATTGAACAAAATAAGTCCTTCTTCCTGATCACACATGATATTGAAGAGGCGCTATTGCTAAGTAATCAATTGGTGTTGATGACAGCTCGTCCAGGTAAGATTGTCGAAACTTTAAAACTGGATTTTGCAGCGCGTTATAAGCAAGGTGAATCGATTCGTGTGATTAAGTCTGATCCGAAATTTATCCAATTACGCGAGCAATTGTTTGAACGTCTGCGTGTGCAGAAACAAGCAGGGCATGAGGTGGCTGTATGACAGGGCAAGCAAAAAATACAGCTTATGAAGTGAGTAAGGCCGAGGAACTGCAATCGACGAATCAAGCACAATCTGGTTCGATTTTGAATACATTAGGTGCATTGATTGCTCGCCATCGTAGTTTAGCGCTCAGCCTTTCCAGTGTCTTGACTGTATTGGTGATCTGGTATTTGATCACGGCATTAAAAATTGTCCCAAGTCTATTTTTGCCGAGCCCTCAAGCAGTATGGCAGAAGTTCCTTGAAGTCAGTCAGCAAGGTTTTATGAAAGCCACCTTATGGCAGCATTTGGCAGCAAGTATTTCCCGTGTCTTATTCGCCTTAGTTGCCGCGATTGCGATTGGTGTGCCTTTAGGTTTGTGGATGGGGCTGAATAAATGGGTGCGTGCAGTGCTTGATCCATTGGTTGAGTTATTGCGTCCGATTCCACCTTTGGCTTATTTGCCACTATTGGTGATCTGGTTCGGGATTGGTGAAACCACCAAAGTCCTTTTGATTTTCTTTTCGATCCTTGCACCTGTGATTATCAGTAGTACCCATGGTGTACTCAGCCATCAGCTCAATCGTGAACGTGCGGCTTTATCTTTAGGAGCAAGCCAATCACAAGTGTTTTGGCATGTGATTCTGCCGACAGCCTTACCGCATATTTTAACGGGTATTCGTATTGGTTTAGGTGTGGGCTGGTCAACTTTGGTGGCGTCGGAATTAGTTGCAGCAGATCGTGGCATTGGTTTTATGGTGCAGTCGGCGGCACAATTCCTGATTACCGATACCGTGGTTCTCGGCATTATTGTCATTGCGATTGTCGCCGTTAGTTTTGAATTGTTTTTGCGTTGGTTACAGAAGCAATTATCTCCTTGGTATGGCCAACAGTTATAAGTGTGAGTAGTAGAAGATGACATTAAATATTGAAGTTATTAAACCAACAATCGGTGCAATTATTCACGATGTTGACTTAAACACGGCTGATGAAAATACCACTCAACAAATTCAACAGGCTTTGCTGGATCATCATGTGATCTTCTTCCGCAATCAGCAGCTTGCACCTCAGGCACAAGCCGAGCTTGCGCGTGGTTTTGGTTCTTTGCATATTCATCCGATCTATCCATCGGTAGACAATGTACCTGAAATCATTGTGCTCGATAGCTGGAAACAGGATTTGCGTGACAATGAGCTTTGGCACACTGATGTGACTTTCAGTCAGAAACCGCCATTGGGTTGTGTATTGCAAGCGATTAAGATTCCACCTGTCGGTGGTGATACCCTTTGGTCGAGTGGGGCAGCGGCATTTGCTGCCTTGGATCAAGGCTTGCAGCAAAAGTTAAAAGGTTTAACCGCAACACATGACATTCGTCAGTCTTTCCCGATTGAGCGTTTCGCGCATAATGATGTTGAGCGTAAAAAACTGGAAGAAACCTTTAAGCGCAATCCACCTGTTGTTCATCCTGTGGTGAGAACGCATCCGGTAACGGGTCAACCGATTTTGTTTGTGAGTGAAGGTTTTACTACGCGTATTAATGAGCTGGATGAAACTGAAAGCGCTGAATTGCTACAGTATTTATTTGCGCATGCCACCAATGAGCAGTTCCATTTGCGTTGGCAGTGGCAGGCCGGTGATGTAGCGATTTGGGACAATCGTTGTACGCAGCATAAGGCTTTATTTGATTATGGTGATGCGCATCGAATTATGCATCGTGCCACGATTAATGGTGATGTACCGTTTTATCAAGCGGCAAGTTAAGGCTTTATTTAGATTTGAAAGCTTGGGTAAATCCTGAGCTTTTTTATTTTACGGTTCGATAGTTTCTGTGGAATCTTACTGAGATATTACCTTATTTCGGAATTTGCCTTGGCTTCCTCTCTTACTTTTCAGGGATGAAAAGTAACAAAAATCCTTTGTTTGGCTGATGATACTTCCTTGTATCACAGCCAAACTGGCGGCATCCATGCCGCCGAGCGCGGTAGTGAATTTTTGCGAGAATTTAAAATTACAAGAAAAAGCATTTACGGTCCGGTTTTATCTGCATCTGTGCTTGGAAATTTCTAGACCGTTTGATTCCTAGGCATTAAGTAAAATGATCTCTTGTTTATAAACCGAAGGTGCTTGCCCAGTCCAACGTTTAAAGGCACGTCGGAATTCACGTAATTCGCTAAAGCCTAGTTGCAGGCTAATCTCACTCATGGATAGGTTCTGTTCAATAAGTTGCTTGGCCTTGCGTTCCAGTACATTTTGACGGATTTGTTGAAAACTTAAGCCCTCTGATAATAATTGCCACCTTAAATGGCGTTCGCTGATGTGTAGTTGTTCGGCAGCGTGTTGCATCTCAAAGCGTTCAGGTAAGTGCTGTTCAATCAAATGATCGAGTAAATGTACATAGCCGACTTGATTGAGCTGGTCGATTTCTTTTAAGGACTGTTCACAGATTTGGATAGCAGTTGCGTAGTTGGCAGGGCTATAATTTTTTAAGCTGCGTTGTAACAGGCTGCTGCTAAAGTGCATGATATTTTTATCACGGTTAAACTGGATCGGGCAGCCAAAAAGTTCGCTATATTGTTGTTGATATTCGCTTGGTAGATAGCTGAGCTCAAGACTGATCACATCATCATGATCGCCCAACATGGCGTTTAAACAGGTGATGATGCTGCTGAATAATTCATCATAGAAAAAGGCTTTGAGTTCATTGCAGGGATAAGGTTCGGTGACTTCCAATTCACAAAGATCAGCGTGGATAGAAAAGTCGATATTCAAGACACTGCCAGAAATCCGATGGTAGCGCAGTGCAATGTCTAAAGCATCTGCAACCGTTTTACACGATTGCATGGCAAAGCCCAAAATCCCCATCGAAATCAGACCTTCGCTACTGCCAAGCTTTAAGCCTAGGTTAGGTTGTTGATAGGTGGTCATGGCTTGACGAACAACATCACAGAGTTGGCTAAAACGAACCACACCTTGGGTTTGCTGTATTTGTGCAGTGTCTAAACCTGAATTCTCAAACCATGCAGCATAATCCCACTGTTGCTGCTCTGCATAATGGATCAGGCTCGCCAGAATGGTGGGTGGAATAAATTGCTGTTGTTCATTTTTATCGCCGCTACGTATAGGCATAAGTCCGTTTTGCCCCCCAAAGAAAAGTGTCTTTAACCCTGTTGGGTATCGCATAATTTTGATTAACTTTCAACATGCTTTAACACAGTTAGAAAAAGAATTGAAAGGAAATCGTGATGTATCAGGTGGGTTGGGACAAGCAGCAAATCAAAATCACACCGAAAGGCTATGCCATGTTTGGTTATGGGCAATGGTCACATCGGGCCTATGAACAGCGCACAGCTTTATTTGCACGTAGCGTGAGTATTGTCGATCAACAACATAATCGATTACTCATCTGTTGTCTGGACGTAGGCTGTATTACCCATGCCATACGTAGTCAAACAGTAGCGCGACTCACAAAAATTCTAGATTCACCATTTGATGAAAATCAATTGGTCCTTATGGCAACCCATACCCATTCTGGTCCTGGCGGTTGTGGATATGAAGCTTTGTATAATATGCCAACCCCTGGTTTTGTGCCTGAACATTTAACTGCCATTGTTGAGGCGATTGTACTGAGTATTCAAAATGCGATTGCGTCTGAACAAGACACTGAAATTTTTATCAGTACACAGCATTTTCCAGAACAGACACCTGTCGCATGGAATCGTTCGATCAAAGCCTATAATCGGAATCCAGAAGTTCAGCCACGTACCGAAGCTGAAACGCATTTAGCGTTGAACCGAGAAATGCAACTGATTGGTTTCTACCGTGAACAAAAACTACAGTCCTTTATTTCCTTATTTGGGGTACATGCAACCTGTTTGGGAAATTCTTTAAACGCCTATGATGGCGATAATAAAGGCTATGCAGCCGCATTCTCTGAGCAGGCTTTAATAGAGCAAGGGATTCAAAATCCAGTTACGCTTTTTGCCCAAGCAACCGCAGGCGATGTATCACCGCATTTCCATGGCAAAGATCAGCTCAAGATTCGCAATCAAATTAAAGGCGAGCAGGAATATCAATACGCGCAACAAAATGGGCGCTATCAAAGTGAACTGGCTTTGAATGGCTTACAACAGAATATCCCTAAAAATATGCAGAAAGTCGAAGGCAAGATCGATGCTGTTTTGTCCTATGTAGACCTGAGCAATATTGAAATTCCAGAGGCGTTCGCCGAGGGTCAAAAGCATGCAAAGACCAGTCAGCCTTGTCATGGCACCGCATTTTTTGCAGGCACACCTGTCGATGGTTTAGGTGCGCCCAAACCCTTAATCATGGGGATGCAATTTTTAGCCGATCAATTTCGCAAACAGAAAACCAAGCATTCCAATGCAGTTGATTTTGTAGCGTATCAACAACTGTATGCATCACAAGGACCGAAACAGATTTTACTGGAAGCGGGTGCAAAAAAGATTCTAGGTCAACCGATTGGTTTTCCGCCGAGTATTCTTGATCCGTTGATTGCAGAAATGAACCGACAAGTGAAAGCTGGGGCGATTCAGCAGAGTCCTTTAGTTCCAAGTGTAGTTCCCTTACAGATTGTGCAATTAGGTCAATTGACTTTGATTTGCTGTCCGGGAGAATTTACCACTATTGCAGGACAGCGTGTGGTTGATACGGTTAAACAGACGTTTGCCGTACAGGCTTCGATTGAAAGCGTTTGGTTAGCATCCTACTGCAATGATTATATGGGTTATGTCACGACCTATGAAGAATACCAAGCGCAAGCTTATGAAGGTGGGCATACCTTATTCGGTCAATGGACATTGGCAGCCTGTCAGAGCAAATTCAAAGGATTAGCAGAACAATTATTACTAGAAAAAACTAAACGTCATTACGATGAAATGACACGACCACAGCCGATTTCAGAAAACGAACTCGCAAAACGCACCAATCATGGCAATTTAAAAACTGCCGTTAGCCAAGGAGAGGCAGTATGAGTGATTTAACACAAGGCATTTGGTCGAACTGGTCTGGCTTTCAAAAAGCCAAGCCGCAACAGATTTTACAACCTGCCAATGTGCAAGAGCTACAGTCCATTGTTAAAGCACAACAAAAAATACGGGTGGTCGGTGCAGGGCATTCCTTTACGCCGTTGGTGTGTACTGATGCAACCTTATTGTCTTTGGATCGAATTTCAGGTGTGGCATCGACGGATCTTGATCGATGTCAGAGCAGTATTTATGCAGGCACACGCTTATATGACCTAGACCAACATTTACAACAGCAATCGATTAATCAGGCGTTGATGAATCAGGGCGATATTGATCAGCAAAGTCTCGCCGGTGCTGTCTCTACAGGGACACATGGCACAGGAGCAGATTTGCATTGTATTTCGGCCTATGTTGAAGCTTTTGAGTTGTTAACGGCTTCTGGTGAAATCCTGAAATGCAGTCGAACAGAACATCCTGAAATCTTTGCCGCAGGGCGAGTCTCTTTGGGTAGCTTGGGTATCTTGACTCAGATCACCATGCAGAATCGCCCGCGCTATAAACTCAAAGAACACATTGAACTTTGTCCAGTCGAAGACATGATGCAGCATATTCAGCAATGGAAACATCAGCATCGACATATTGAGTGCTTTGTGTTTTCCCATGAGAAGCAGTTGATGTTGAAAACCTTGAATGAGACGGATGAAGCGGTTTTGCCGCGTAAGGAAAATTTTCCATCTGATGATATTTTACTGACCTTATGTTCTGAACTGACCAAAAACTTTCCTTCGTTGAATCCTTATTTACAGAAGCTGTTAGGTATCTTTGTCAAACCAACCACCTATGTTGATTGGTCAAGTAAGATATTTCCAACGCCGCGTAATACCAAATTCAATGAAATGGAATATCAGATTGCTGTGGATCGTGGAGTTGAATGTTTGGATGAAGTGTTGCATGCCTTAAGAAAGTATAAAGTTGCCACCTTTTTTCCGCTCGAATTTCGCTTTGTGAAGGGGGATGATATTTGGCTCAGTCCGTTTTATCAGCAGGATTCCATTTCGATCTCGGTGCATCAATACCATAAACAAGATCCACGTTTGATTTTTGATGTGGTTGAGCCCATTTTGCAGAAATATCGAGGGCGTCCGCATTGGGGTAAAATGCATCATATGACCAGCACACAGCTTCGGGCTTTATATCCAAAGTGGGATGATTTTATGGCTTTACGTCAGCAGCTTGACCCAGAAGCCAAGTTTTTAAATCCCTATCTGGAAAAGTTGTTTTTAGGTTAGTTTTAACTTGGGTTCGACTTAAATGTTTATTTAATTTATTGAAAAATAATTAACTTAACGGAGTTTTGTCGAGTTTTTATCCATTTTAGGATAAGCCACTTCGTCTTGCGCTTCACTAAAGCTTTAGTCGCTTTGGCTTGCTCAGGCTCGCCTTACTTTGGTTTCGCCCTGAGAAGCGTTTGAAGCTTCGTAAGAGCAAAGGCATTGTCATCTACATGTGGAGCGACTAGCTCCGCAAGGTAGTTCAGCTTTATTTCGCTTCGCCAAAGCTTTAGCCGCTTTGGCTTGCTCAGGTTGTAGATGACTTTTTCGCGTATCAAATTACATGTAAATTTTCTTTGATTGAAAAAGGTATAGCCATGTTGGATCATTATTTTAAACAACTCAATCTTGACCTAAAAAAACAAGGGATTGCGATTCCGCAACTGATTATCGATGAAGCCGCTTTAAAACAAAATATCCAGCATGTTCAGATTCGTCTTGCTCATGCCAAACATTTAAAAGCGCGCTTGGTAGTGAAGTCATTAGCAAGCCTTGATTTGCTCAAGTTGTTATCTGAGCAGATCAATACGCAACGCTTTATGGTATTTCATCAACCACATATCATTTCGATCCTAGAAAATTTTACTGAAGCCGATATTCTGTTGGGTAAACCAATGCCTGCTCAAGCAGTACGTTATTTTTTTGATCAGTATACAGCATGGTCAAATGCCAATATTCAGTGGCTGATTGATACCAAGCAACGCTTGCAACAATATCTGGAGATTGCCCAGACCTATTCGCTCTGTCTAAAGGTGAATATTGAGATTGATGTGGGTTTACACCGTGGTGGAGTACAATCAACACAACAGCTGACCGAAATCTTAAAGCTGATTCAGCAATATCCACAGTATTTAAAACTCTCTGGTTTGATGGGCTATGATGCACATGTCACCAAAATTCCAGCCATCATTAAAAAACCTGAACTGGCTTATCAAAGTTCGCAGCAGACCTATGCTCATTATCAACAACTGATTCAAAAGCAGTTTCCATCGCTGTGGCATGATGCGCTGTGTTTTAATGGTGGCGGCAGCCCAACCTTTAGCTTTCATACCACTGAAAGTGTCTGCAACGATTTGTCTTTTGGTTCAATGCTCTTAAAACCAAGTGATTTTGACAGTGAATTTTTAAGGGCATTACAACCTGCATTCTGGATTGCTGCGCCTGTATTAAAAATATTGCCATTTACTCAGCTTCCTTCAATGTCTTTATTGGATAAATTGCCACATAAATGTAAGGCGCTGTTTATTTATGGTGGCTATTGGCTGGCTGATTATGTCTATCCTGATCAAGCGCATACTCATGCATTGTACGGGCGCAGTAGTAATCAGGAGTTGGTCAATGTACCGAAGGATTGTGATATTCAAGTCGATGATTTTGTATTTTTAAGACCGACGCAAAGTGAAGCAATTATTCCTCAGTTTTCTGAGTTGAAGCTGTATCGCACACATGCTTTTGAGGCATGGCAAACGTTTAGTGAATAACTGTATTACGATTACCAATATTTGATCTAAAAGTCTGCCGTGTATTTTGAGCTTTAAAATAAATCGCTTAAATGGCAGCTTTTCGCTTCAGTCAGATTTTCAATGGAATCAACCAATAGAATGTTGATATCTTTTTCGTTTTTATACGCTGCGATCACTTCTGCGTAAATCGGTTGTTTTAGTTTTGTCGCTTTGGATAGAAAACTTGATACCGCCTTTTCCTTAGACCAGTCCGCATCTTTCAATACATATTCATTCTGCGCAATATCACATCGCGTTAAAATGGCTTTGTTATCTTGAATAGTTAAGGTACCCATAAAAATATCCATGCTTTCTTTGGGATCAGGCGAATTGGCAAAAGTGGTAAAAGGAAAAACTAAGCTAAAGATAAGTATAGAAAAGACAAGAGGCATTTTTTTCATTGGGTTTTCCTAGAGATGGCATTGATTATTAAAATAATGCTTTGAGATTCTAATCTAATCCGTCGATTGAATGCCATAAAATAGCCAAGTAGAACATATGCTTTAAGCAGAGTTTCTTCTTGGCTATTGATTGAAGAATAACAAGGTTTAAAAACGATAGCCTATTTTCAAACCATAAGCGATTGCACTGTTATCTTTAAAATCGGCTTGTTCAGCAATGGGTTTAATCCCTGGCACAGGAATGTAATAGGTGCCATCTTCAGCAACCGCATCACCTAACCAGAAGTACTTAACTCCAGCGGCAATAAAGTAGTTTGGGGCAGGATTAAACTGAGCCCCTAGACCAATACCCCAAGATCCTATAGTTGGATTCAATGTGGATGCAGGGTCACCTGTACCAGAGTCCCAACTGACTTCAGTTGATGCACTCCATTTTTCAGTAAACTGATGTCCCAGTCCGACATTGACCGTCCATTGATCCTTTTGGTAGCTGTCTAAATCAAAACCACCCGTATAGCTTCCTTCGCTGATCAAACCTGTTAGATACTCCGTAACTGCACCAAACTGAGTAGGACGGATATGAAAATCTTTCCAGTTGACCCAACGTAGATTGGTATAGAGTAGGGTGTCTTTATAGACACCTGTTTGAAAATCAATATTCACCGATTGTGGTGTCGAAATTCTGGTTTTACTTGGGGTAGTGACTTCCAAAGGCTGACCAAACATGGTCTCAGTCGCCTGCATATCATGGTCGATTTTAGAACGATAGGTTACTGCTACTTTTAAAGCAATATCAGGAATCTGATAACTTAGACCTGCCAGCCAACCGACAGCATGATCGGCTTTAAATTTAGCATCATAGCCATTAAAGGCTTCACTGTATGAGTTACCACGCAGCGCGACATCGCCTTTGACCGATTGATAGACAGCACCGCCATAGAGTTGAACATTGCTAAAAGGACTGACACCCAAAATCATGCTAATACTTTCGGTATCAACATTGACCGATGTGCCTTGCCGGGTAAATTCATTATCCGAAAATGTATTATTCGATTGCATCGGATAAGTAATATCGGCACCAAAAGGCTGGTCATAGAGTAGACCAAAGCTGATTCGATCAGTCAGTTGAAGTTTGAGCGCGGCACTATAATATTGAAAGCTATTGCCCATATTGCCTGAGTTAAGATTTTGTGGATCATTGACCAGTTCAGGACGATTACGGATTTTCCCCGAAATGTCAGCATCAACGGCTGTGGCATTGACCTCTACATAATTACCATTTTCCAGAAAAGGAAGAATGGATTGTCCCGATTGATCCAGTGCTGCAGCGTGATTCAATGTACTGATACATATCCCACACAGAGCAATCACCATTGGATTGAGTTTCATATTGATCATCCTTGTAAAACCGTGTCTTATTCTTAAACGTGCTCTTTTTATTGACGGTCATTTTTTCTGGCGATAGCAAGCTGATTCGACTCACTATTTTGACTTGAAAATAAATGTCCAACTGCTAGTGAAACATCTTTTTAAGTCACAGAACAGGGTTGTAAATGATCAAGATAGGGGGGCGAATCGGTCATCTCTGCAACTTTGAGACAATAAAAAAACCTTGTATCGAGACACAAGGTTTTTTTATTAAAGCAAACTGTTATTGCTTCACAATCAGCACAGGAATGTGTGATTCGGTTAAAACGGCACGCGCGACACTACCGAGCAATAAACGTTTTACACCTGTACGGCCATGCGAACCCATAATAATCAGATCAGCGCCAACTTCATCTGCGACAAAGATAATGCCTTCACTGGCTGAGCCATGATGAATTTTGGTATTCACCTGAATACCATCACGGACAAAGGATTGAGAAATGTCTTGTAGTTGTGTTTTGGCTTGTGCTTCGGCTTGCATAAAGTAATCGGTCACCGCAGGGGCAACTTGATAAAAATCCACACCGACAAATGGGTCAACCGCAACCACACTCAGAATGGTGACTTGTGCCCCAGAGAGTTTTGCTAAAGAAAGCGCATGTTCGACTGCGGCATAGGAAATTGGAGAGTCATCAACAGGAACTAAAATATTTTGATAAGACATATTTACTCCTTATAGTTTATCGTTGTAAAAATATAAAACATAATAAGGTGATAACATATTGAGCCAGCGCTAGCAAATCAGCACTGCCTAAAAATATATGATAAAACTGAAAATAATGTAGAAAAACAGCGTATTCCGCAGCAAAATAGAGGCATAAGAAAATCACTGTATTTTTGTAAGTCAGTTGAAGATTAAGCTGAGAGTTAACCATGCAATTCAAGCACGATTTAAATCAGAAGGACGCTTTGTGTTATTCAGTTTAGAGGTATTTAAACAACAAAAATTTGACCAGATGGCAGCTAAAATTATGGCTGATCCAACCCTTTATCTGGATTTTGATTCGGTTTCAGACTTTTATAAAGCGGCTTGGTTAGATGAGTTTCCGCAAGGCACCACATGGTCAGCCACAGGTCTGGATGATGGTGCAGAGCAGTTTTATGCGGTGATTGAATATGGGGATCATTATTTGTATATCAGCCGTATGGAACGGATTACGGTCAAATTAGGCATACGGCATCATTACAATAGGAATAACTAATCCATGCAGTCATCCTTTTTTGTCTGATCAGATTTAGAGATGTAAATGAGAATGCTATACTTTTGCGCAATGATGAAATCCTAATAAAACGAAATGGACATTTAAAAATGGCACATCAATTTACGGTTAATGAAACAATTCATGGTGTTTCAATTGAGGACTTTTCAAGACTGGTGGCGGATACTTCATTGCATGAAGCAGTGTGTAAACGCATTCCGGGTGAGAACTTGGAAATTATTGAATCGAATATTCTGGGTGATATTTATACACTACGCCGTGAATATAATCTGGATGTCAATATTCCAGAGGTGGCGAAAAAATTATTAAAAAATGCGTTCCGCTTAAAACGTGCCGATATTACCCATTTGAAAAACTTAACCTCGACAGTTGAATTGGGTGCAAATCTTCCTTTGGAAGCGAAGGGTGAGCGCAGTGTCACGGGTGACAGTGAGAAGGTGAATATCTCTTTAACATGGACAGTGAAAGTCAAAGTGCCTTTGATTGGTGGCATGTTAGAGAAGCATGCAGAAGGTGAAATTCGTAAATTCAGCACGCTTGAAATCGAGATTGTAGCTGATGAATTAAAGAAACACCTTTAATTTTCGTAGAAAAGAAAGCTCTCCATTTGGGGAGTTTTTTGTTTTTAGAAGCGCAGGAAATAGGGAACAATCGAAAGCGCTACGCCAATGATACTGATCATGGCTGTGCTATCAATAAAATAGGTAAAGAGCATCAAGACCAAACCACAGACCAAAGGCACGGTCATTTTCTGCTTTTTGCCATATATAAAATAGCCTAAGCCAATCGAGCTAAAGATGACACCAAGAAACAGTTGGGTTGCATTCATGTGCTTTGCCATGCGTTATTTTTATCGCGAATATATTATGACAAGATTCTTAAATGAAAATTATGGTAACGCGATAAAATATCCAATACGATAATATTCACTATTTGGTCAAAACAATTATAAGGGCGTGGGATGAGTGTAATTCTACCTGTAGCACAACGCGGTGAAGAAGTTTTAAAAATTAAAGCTGCAGCGGTCGCGAACGGGGAATTTAACAGTGAGTGGTTATTGCAATTGGCTTCCTCTATGCATGCGACCATGTTGGAGCGGAATGGGGTTGGGATTGCCGCACCACAAGTCTATATTTCAAAGCGCTTAATTATTGTGGCTTCTCGTCCGAATCTACGTTATCCCGATGCACCTGAAATGGATGCGGTGGTGATGGTTAATCCAGAGATTCTGGCATTTTCTCAAGAATCTTGTTTGGGCGAGGAAGGTTGTTTAAGTGTGCCAGATGAGCGTGGGCAGGTTGAACGGGCGCAAGCAATCAAAGTACGTTATTACACTTTACAAGGTGAAGTGGTTGAAACCGCTTTTGAGGGTTTCCCTGCACGGATTGTTCAGCATGAAGTGGATCATTTGGATGGGATATTATTTGTTGAGCGTCTCAGTTAGTTGTGTTGGTAAGCTTATGAAATCATTACAAAAGCTATCATTTTAATATGATCTATCCTCTGTACTATAAGATCTGATTTAAATTAAAACTTGAAACATTTAAAGGCTAGATGACCATGAAAACTCCACTTCCTGATTATTTGGCACATGTGATTGATGCCTGTGATATCGACAACAGTGGGCATCTCGCCGATTATATTCCAGAGTTAGCCAATGCCAATCCAGATCGTTTGGCGCTGGCTTTGTCGACTGTCGATGGTGAAATCTATTCCGTTGGCGATGATGAGGTTGAATTCACCATTCAATCGATGTCTAAACCGTTTACTTATGCTTATGTGCTGCAACAGCTTGGCATTGACGCCGTATTAGAAAAAGTCGGGGTTGAACCTTCGGGCGAAGCCTTTAATGAAATTTCACTCGGTAAAGATCGCCGTCCTAAAAATCCGATGATTAATTCGGGTGCAATCACCACGCATTCATTGATTCCAAGCAAAGAAGACTTATCAGGCGCAGAAATTTTACGTCGATTTATGAGTGAGCTGGCTGGACGTGAACTGCAATTTGATAATGCGGTGTATGAATCTGAGGTGAAAACAGCCTATCGCAATCTCTCGATTGGTTATATGTTGCGAACCGTGGGGATCTTGGAAACTGATCCTGTCGATATTGTGAATGGTTATATTCGTCAATGTGCGATCTTGGTGACGGTCAAAGATTTAGTACGGATGGGCAGTGTTTTTGCCAATGGCGGGGTTGATCCTAAAACGGGTAAACGCTTATTGAATCGTGCTGTGGTACGCCAAGTCCTGAGCGTGATGATGAGCTGTGGTATGTATGATGCCGCGGGGGATTGGCTGACGACAGTCGGTATTCCTGCCAAAAGTGGTGTTGCAGGTGGAATCTTGGGCGTGTTGCCAGGGCAGGTCAGTATTGCTGCATTTTCGCCTCGGCTTGATGAACATGGCAATAGTGTACGTGGTATCGATATCATGGAACGACTCTCCCGTGATATGGGGCTGCATTTAATGGAAGGCACACCTTCCGCACAAACCATTGTGCAGAGTCATTATCGAACGGGAAAAGATGCTTCTTTGAGTGTCTATGTGCTTCGCGGTGTATTGAAATTCACTGAAGCAGAAATGTTGTTACGGACATTGCAATGTGAGCCAGATGATAACAGTAGCATCGTGATTGATTTGTCCCAGATTTCCTTGATTCATGATGTCGGAAAACGGATGTTTTTGGAAGGCATTGATCGTTTGATTGATGATGGTCATAGCTTGCTTCTGGTTGATCCTGAGAAGCGTTTGGATCATGCGCGAACGCATAAAGATCGGATCTTGCATGTTTATCAGAATCTTGAAGATTTGATCGATAAGCATAAAGAGCTATAGGAGGAGAGAACCTTTATTGAAATGATATAGGTTCTGAATAGCGTTTATATATTGTGCTCAATATATTCGGATGGATTTTATTTTATGGGGGAGAATTTAATTTAAATTGTATTTATAATGAGCCGATTAGTTTTTGAAGAATATCTAAAATGAAAAATAAAATATTGGGTTTTGTATTGATGTTTATGGCTTCACAGTCATTGTTTGCAGCTCCATTTGTGCAGCCTGTTATTCAGGGTAAAACTTACAATAATTGGGAAGTACCAATACGCTCATTAGCTAAGCCGAAAAGCATCATTAAAGGAAAACCAGATGAGTGTAATGGTGGTTATTTCCCTGATGAATATGATTATGGCAGTTTTAAACTTTTAGACACAGGCGTCATTAAAGAGGTTTATTTAAGTCAGAACAATGCGCTAGTGTTTCATGGACAAAAAATTCGTGGTGGGATAGATCAAAAGACTTTTATGCAACAATTTAAAAAATATGAATTGTGGATGGATGCTGAAAACAAGAATGTTGTTTATAGTGGGCTTGCCGAAAGTGGAAATGATTCAATAGAGTTCTTCTTTAAGAATGGAAAACTTTTAAAATATAAATTGTTCTTTGATGATTGTTAGTTTTGATAAGAGTAAGTATAAAAATAAACCAGTCGCTGAAATGTAGCAGTTTAGCCAATTTAAAATGTATTTTAGGGGCTGGAAAAGTAAGTTAGAGAGAGTTAAATTTTCTTAAAATAAATTGATAAATATGGCCCCAAAAGATCATAAAAAGCCCTCCAAAACTCAACAATAAGAAGACAGCTATAGCTACATAGGAGACATTGCTTTTAGCTTCATATAATTTCATGAGCTGGTGGTCTGCCAATGTATGTTGAAATTGCTTTTTATTTACAGCGTTGACCCAAGTCATATGTTTGATCATAAATCTATCGTTTATTTTTATAATATCTGCCGTTTTGATTTGATAGTTGAAAACCTGGTCTTGATCATGGGTGCAGATAGTTTCCAAATAATTTGAACAGTCAAAAAGATAAATTCTTTTTTGATTTTCAGTGATAAATATCGTATCTAACTTATTAAATTTTTTAATGCTGAATTCATAATTCATGTGTTTATCTGTTTCCAGATGCTGATACGGTGTTACTTTAATTATCTTCTTTGGTGTGAGAAGTTCATAAACACTTAAAGCTAATATAAGAAGAAGGAATGCTGTAAAGATTAAAGCGATGATTGTTGCTAAATTCCTTTTCTTTTTTTCATTTAATCTAAAACCTATAGTCATTTGAAATTTGATGCTGGTCAATTCTATTTATATTAAATTTTACTACAACTTTTTGAAATCTAGAAATTAAGCATTGATAGGATTAATTTCAAAAAGTAGTTTTATTAGCGAGCAAGATCTATGTAGAAACTGATGTCTTTGATACACAATCTTTACTTTTGGATCATATAAAAATCCCCTCAATTGAGGGGATTCTTTTGGTCACTTAAGCAATCGAATCATCTAAATTCGGCGCTAACCAACGCTTTGCTTCATCTAGTGTCCAGCCTTTACGCTTTGCATAATCCTCAAGCTGATCTTGAGAAATTTTGCCCACATTAAAGTATTCACTTTCAGGATGCGAATAATAGAAACCACTAACAGAAGAAGGCGGCATCATGGCAAAGTGTTCAGTCAACTTGGTACCGATCTTCGCTTCCGAACCTAACCAGTCAAATAACACCGCTTTTTCTGAATGCTCTGGGCAAGCAGGGTAACCCGGTGCAGGACGAATACCGACATACTTCTCTTTGATCAATTCTTCATTGCCCAAAGTCTCATCGGCTTTATAGCCCCAGAACTCTTTACGGATACGCTCATGCAAATGCTCAGCAAAAGCTTCGGCAAAACGGTCGGCCAAAGACTGAACCAAGATTGCTGAGTAATCATCACCTTTGGCTTTATATTCATTTGCCAACTCTTCCGCACCAAAGATCGATACGGTGAAACCACCGAGATAATCAGTCTTGTCTTTAGAAGTGCTAATAAAGTCCGCGAGAGATAAATTCGGTTTGCCTGTCACTTTGTCAGATTGCTGACGAATATGCTCAAAGGTATGGGTAACATTTTGACCAGATTCATCAAACACGCTCACTGTATCCGCACCTGTACGTTGTGCAGGGTATAAACCAAATACAGCACGCGCATCAAAACGATGATTCTCGATAATGTCTTTCAGCATCGCTTGTGCTTGGTTATACAAATCAGTGGCCGCTTCACCGACCACTTCATCTGTCAGGATTTTCGGGAATTTACCCGCCAAGCTCCAAGAGATAAAGAATGGTGTCCAGTCAAAATATTCAACCAGTGTTGCCAATGGATAGTTGGTAATGACTTGCGTACCTAAAGTATTTGGAATTGGTGGTACATAGTTGTCATCCACTTTGAAACCATTTTCAATCGATTCGGCATAGCTGAGTTTGGCTGCTTTCGGTTGTTTATTGGCTAAGCGTTCACGAATCTTGGCATACTCAGCACGATGCTCGGCAATAAAATTGCCACGCATTTCAGGAGAAAGTAGGGTCGTTGCCACACCAACTGCACGCGAGGCATCGGCAACATAAATCACTGCATCGTTTTGATACTGCGGATCAATCTTCACCGCAGTATGTGCTTTCGATGTGGTTGCGCCACCAATTAATAATGGAATGTTAAAGCCTTTGCGTTGCATTTCTTTGGCAACAAACACCATTTCATCTAAAGACGGGGTGATTAAACCCGACAAACCGATGATGTCACATTTCTCATCAATCGCAGTTTGCAGGATTTTTTCTGCTGGTACCATCACGCCAAGGTCAACGATGTCATAACCATTACAACCCAAGACCACGCCCACGATATTTTTACCAATATCGTGTACGTCACCTTTTACGGTTGCCATTAACACTTTACCTTTAGACTGGCTACCTGTTTTTTCAGCTTCAATGTATGGGTTCAGCCAAGCGACAGCTTGTTTCATTACACGCGCAGATTTCACCACTTGCGGCAGGAACATTTTACCTGAACCGAACAGATCACCGACCACGTTCATGCCATCCATCAATGCGCCTTCAATCACATCGAGTGGACGTTTAGCTTTTAAACGGGCTTCTTCAGTATCTTCGTCAATATACGTGGTGATGCCTTTAACCAGCGCATATTCAAGACGCTTTTCTACTGATTCATTGCGCCATTCAAGGTTTTCAGCTTCACGTTGAGCCCCACTATGACCACGAAATTTTTCTGCGACTTCAAGCAATTTCTCTGTGGCGTTTTGGCCCGATTCACCTTGATTTTGATTCAGAACAACATCTTCAACTGCATCTTTTAATTCTTTTGGAATATCATCGTAAATCGCCATTTGACCTGCATTCACGATACCCATAGTCATGCCTTGTTTGATGGCATGGTACAGGAATACCGAGTGAATTGCTTCACGCACAGGTTCATTACCACGGAAAGAGAACGAAACGTTCGATACACCGCCTGAAATCATGGCATGTGGCAAGTTCTGTTTGATCCAGCCCGTAGCTTCAATAAAGTCGACGCCATAGTTGTTGTGTTCTTCGATTCCTGTTGCCACGGCAAACACGTTCGGGTCAAAAATAATATCTTCAGCAGGGAAGCCCACGTCATTGACTAACACATCATAAGAGCGTTTACAGATTTCACGTTTACGTGCAGCGGTATCAGCCTGACCTGTTTCATCAAAGGCCATCACAATAATCGCAGCACCGTACTGACGGCATAAGCGGGCTTTTTCGACAAACTCGTCATAACCTTCTTTTAAGGAAATCGAGTTAACAACAGGTTTACCTTGCACACATTTTAAGCCTGCTTCAATGATTTCCCATTTCGATGAGTCAATCATGATCGGCACACGAGAGATATCTGGCTCAGATGCAACTAGATTGAGGAAATGCACCATCGCATTTTGCGAATCGAGCATGCCTTCATCCATGTTGATGTCGATGATCTGTGCACCAGCTTCAACTTGTTGCTGAGCTACTTCCAAAGCTTCGGCAAACTTTTCTTCACGGATTAAGCGCAGGAACTTTTTTGAACCCGTGACGTTGGTACGTTCACCGACGTTAACGAACAAAGAGTTTTCATCAATATTAAATGGTTCTAAACCACTTAAACGGCAAGCAGGAATGGTTTCAGGCACTTGGCGTGGTTGAATATCTTTGACTGCATTATAGATGGCGCGAATATGATCTGGTGTGGTACCACAGCAACCACCGGTAATATTAATTAAACCACTTTCAGCAAATTCTTTGATGAATGCTGCGGTTTGTTCAGGTGTTTCATCATATTCACCGAAGGCATTAGGCAAACCAGCGTTTGGATGTGCAGAGACAAAAGTATCAGCAACATCAGCAATGGTTTTGATGTGTGGACGCATCGCATCTGCACCCAAGGCACAGTTAAAACCAATTGAGAGTAAATCACCGTGACGTACTGAGTTCCAGAACGCTTCTGCGGTTTGGCCGGTTAAGGTACGGCCGGATGCATCAGTAATGGTGCCTGAAATCATCAACGGCAGTTCATGACCAATTTGCTTGAATACTTCTTTGACTGCGAAGATCGCAGCCTTACAGTTTAAGGTATCGAACACAGTTTCGATCAGAAGGATGTCTGCTCCACCTTCGATCAGGGCATGAGCAGCTTCAATATAGTTTTCTTTTAATTCATCAAATGTAATATTACGGAAGGCTGGGTCGTTAACATTTGGTGAAATCGAACAGGTACGTGATGTTGGGCCGAGGACACCTGCAACAAAACGTGGTTTCTCTGGGGTTGAGTATTTTTCACATGCTGCTTTGGCTAAGCGTGCCGCTTCACGGTTAATCTCTGGGACCAGATCTTCCATATGGTAATCCGACATGGAAACACGGGTGCCGTTAAAGCTGTTGGTTTCAATAATGTCCGCACCTGCATCCAAGTAGGCTTCATGGATACCTTGAATAATCTGTGGCTGTGTGAGAACCAATAAATCGTTATTGCCTTTCAGGTCTGATGCCCAATCTGCAAAACGTTCACCACGATAATCTTCTTCTTCTAGTTTATGGCGTTGAATCATGGTTCCCATTGCGCCATCAATAATCAGGATGCGTTGGGCAAGAAGTGATTGTAGGGTGGTAAGCGTGGACATTCAGAAACCCCAGTCGATGATGAAGATAAAAAGCAGGGGCATTGTAACAGAAGCTAGGTCAAAGCGCGTATTTTCAGCAAGCCTGAACAGTGATTCATCGGGTCACTTAGAAAATGTCATAAAATGTTCATGAAGTTGTCACAATTGAATTGAATAATGCTTAAAAAGAAAACATCCAGTTCGAAATATGACAGTTTAATGTCATATTTCGTAGCGTTTGTTGCAAAATCAGACAAACAGTTCTATCGCTGTTTTTGTTTTTGTAATGCATTGTTTTTTATTAATTAAAGTAAATATTGGGATGAATTTATCGCAAGAAAATACAAAAAAATGTGATGAAAACATGAAATTTTGGCTTTATGTGACAGTCCTTTGTCATATAATTGTCATAATTTAATTAAACAATACAGGGGATTTTATTATCCTCTAACCGTCTACATGAATTCTAATCTTCCTCCTGTTTCGGATTCACCGCTTGCCAGTTCTCAGGCAAAATCGACGAATGTACATGTACCAACACCGAAATTTTTTATGCCGGTGTTCTTAACAGTTATTGTTGCTACACTGATTTATATTGGTTTTCAGCTCAGCGCTGACTTGGCACATGTACCGCCTTTAAGTTTATATTCAGTTATTCTTTTATCGACGGCACTTTTCATTGCTTTAGGCTTTGAATTTGTAAATGGTTTTCACGATACGGCAAATGCTGTAGCGACGGTTATTTATACCAATGCATTACCTGCTCCAGCAGCGGTGATGTGGGCTGGTTTCTGTAACTTCCTTGGAGTTATGGTGGCAAGTGGCGCAGTAGCGTACGGTATTATTGCATTGCTCCCAGTAGAAATGATCATGAATGTCGGCAGTGGTGCTGGCTTTGCGATGGTTTTTGCACTCTTGATCGCGGCAATTCTATGGAATTTAGGGACGTGGTTTTTGGGGATACCTGCATCAAGTTCACATACCTTAATCGGTTCGATTTTGGGGGTGGGCATCATGAACCATATTTTGAATGCTTCAGCTGGTGCGACCAGTAGTGGTATTGATATAGATCAGGTGATTAAGGTCGGTAAGGCTTTATTGTTCTCACCATTGATTGGTTTTGCCTTTGCCGCAATCCTATTCTTATTGGTGAAGAAAGTCTTTAAACGCCAAATGGAGCTGTTTCAGCCACCAGAAGGTAATAAACCACCACCACCACTGATTCGTGCAATCTTGATTTTTACCTGTACAGGTGTGAGTTTTGCGCACGGTTCAAACGATGGTCAAAAAGGCATGGGCCTGATCATGTTGATCTTGATCGGTTTGGTTCCATTGGCTTATTCATTGAATAAAAACTTGGATGCTCAGCATTTACAGTCTTTTGAACAACTTTCTTCACAAACAGCGACGGTTTTAAATGTTAATCAAAACGAGCTGACAGATGAAAAAGCGCGTGATGTATTAACCAAGTATATCCAAACCAAAGAACAGACTGCTGAAGTTGTACCTGCACTTGCAAGTATGACAGCTCATTTAGGTACACGTGTTGCAGGTTATGGCGATCTTAAAGCGATTCCTGAAGCTGCTGTCAGTGAAATTCGTAATGACATGTATTTAAGCACTACGACCTTTAAACGCTTAGATAAAGCAGAAGCTTTACCAGAAATGGATAATGATCAAGCAAAAGTTGTTAAAGAATACCGTAGTAGCTTGGATTCATTCCTTCAATATATTCCGAACTGGGTGAAAGTTGCCGTTGCATTGGCACTTGGTCTTGGTACGATGGTGGGTTGGAAGCGTATTGTCGTGACTGTTGGTGAGCGTATTGGTAAGAACCATATGACTTATGGTCAGGGGATGTCTGCTGAACTTGTGGCGATGAGTACCATTGCAGCAGCAGATGGCTTAGGTATGCCAGTATCAACCACACACGTGTTAAACAGTGCGGTTGCGGGTACCATGGTTGCGAATCGATCTGGTTTGAATTTCGCAACAGTGAAAACCATTCTTTCGGCGTGGATTTTTACCTTACCAGCAACGATTGCTTTATCTGGCGGTTTATACTGGTTGTTCTTACAGTTCGTTTCATAATGTTGAATCTTTAAGTTTAAGACAAAATTTAAAAGCTTTGCTTCGGCAAAGCTTTTTTTATGCCTATTGCTTTCGCTTTTCTTCAAGATTGTCTGATTTTAGCTATGAATTGTCCTTTTAACGTGGGTCAGCATACTCCTGTCAATTTATGATGCGCTGAATGGCTGAATAAGACGTTAGGTAGGGATAAATGATCGCAATAAAGTTGCTTTTATTCCCCAAAAGAGGAATAGTTTTTCCATAACTATATCCGTTAATATCAATAAACTGATCGTGCTAGGTTGTGTTTTCACACTTATAATAAGCATAAAGTATGGTTCTATTTACACTCCGCCATTCTCCGATATAGAGAGTGGCTTTTTTTATATGTATAAAGTAACAGGCAATAAAAAAGAGCTGTCGAAACAGCTCTTTTAGAATCAATAAAACAGGTTAAGCTTGTTGAATACCTGCAACAACCCAATCTTGCTGTGAACCAGCAGGCTTCACAAAATGCCAGATTTCAGCAAAGGGTTGAGGCAAGCTATTTAAGTCTTCGCTGACTGTACCTGTAAAGCGAACGCTCACGATGTATTGACCATTTTCAGTCGAACTTTCTACAACCATTGCATTGAGATTACTAAATTCAGCAACATCTTGGTCTTGGTTCGACATAATGTCGTTATACATTGAGCTATATAGCTCAGGTGTTAAGTAACGGCGAATTTCTTCGACATTGCTTGCACTGTTCACTGACTGAATGTGGTTAAAACGTTGACGTGCAATACGCAAGAATGCAGCAGGTTCTGTACCATCTGGTAATTGATTGCCACTGCTCATTGACGCGCCACCAAATGGTGCTTGGGTTGGTGCACCACCACCGACAGACTGACCAAAGATATTGGTGTTGTCGCCAGTCTGGCGAGCAGTCGGTTGAGGTGGAGTTTGACGACCAAAATTATTTTGACCGCCATTGTTTGGAGCGTATGGGTTATTGGCTGCTAATTTTTTTTTTGCGCCTAATTTGCGGAAAACAAAGAAGGCGATCGCTGCAGCAAGAAGTACCCAAAGCCAGCTAGGGATGCCGCCTTTTTCTTCCTGTTGTTGCGCTTGTTGAGCTGCTTGTTGCTCAGTTGCAGTTGGGTTCTGTTGTTTGTCATCTGCCAACGCATTCGCTGCTACAGCACCGACTGCAGCACCTGCGACACCCGCAGCAACCATTGTACCAACCCCTGGACCAGATTTCTGTGGTGCAGTTTGTTGTTGAGGTGCTGGAGTTGCTTGACGTGATGGTTGGTAAGATTGGCTAGATGAACTAGATCTGCTCATGCCGTGGCTTTTACCGCCACCTGCACGTTTTGCTTCCGCAAGCGGTGCAGCAACCAAAGTTGCCATTAAAAGAGCTGCCATCAAGCCACGCTGGTGTACTTGCATCGAAAATTCCTATTTAAATCCAATTTGTAAATGTATTTATGCATGTATTTCGATGCAATTTCAATAACAAAAGTATGTTTTTTTATGTCAAGCGATTAGCCTAACTCATCACTTAGCTGCATGGCTTCAGTTAGGGCTTCATGCAAACGCGCTACCGCAATGATTTGTACACCATCAATCGACTTCTGTGGTGCATTTCCTCGAGGTAAGATCACATACTTAAAACCATGTTTTGCCGCTTCTTTTAAGCGTTCTTGACCATTCGGTACAGGACGAATTTCACCTGAGAGCCCGACTTCACCAAACACAGCCAATTGCTGCGGTAAGGCTTTACCTCTTAAACTGGAAGCACATGCCAGTAGCACGGCTAAGTCAGAACCCGTCTCTGTAATTTTTAGACCACCGACCACATTGACATAGACATCTTGTCCCGAAGTTTGTACGCCACCATGTCTGTGCATCACAGCCAGTAGCATATTTAAACGGTTTTGTTCTAAACCGAGAGCGACTCGACGAGGTTGCCCGTGCGCATCATCAACCAGTGCCTGTACTTCAACCAAGAGTGGGCGAGTCCCTTCACGGCTAATCATGACGATAGAACCGGGAATGGCTTCATCATAACGACTCAGGAAAATCGCCGATGGATTGGCAACTTCACGTAAACCTTTGTCAGTCATACCAAACACACCGAGCTCATTGACTGCACCAAAACGGTTCTTCACTGCACGGATCATGCGATAACGTGAATCTGATTGACCTTCAAAATACAGCACACAATCGACCATATGTTCTAAAACACGCGGACCTGCCAGAGAACCTTCTTTGGTGACGTGGCCGACAATGAATAAGGCTGTACCGCTATTCTTGGCGAAACGGGTCAGTAAAGCTGCAGACTCCCGAATCTGTGAAACACCCCCAGGGGCAGATTGTAACGTTTCGGTATAGAGCGTTTGAATTGAGTCGAGGATGGCCACTACAGGACGCTCTTGTGCCAACACTTCACAAATACGTTCGACACAGGTTTCGGCCATCACTTTGAGTGAGTCCGTCGGTAGATCCAAACGCTGGGCACGTAAAGCCACTTGCGAAAGTGATTCCTCACCTGTGACATAAAGGGCTGTGCTTTTTTTACTAGCCATATGAGTTGCTGTTTGCAACAGAATGGTAGATTTACCAATCCCTGGATCACCGCCAATTAAAACCACCGAACCGATGACTAGGCCACCCCCGAGCACGCGATCAAATTCGCTAATTCCTGTTGGTACACGGGTTTCATTGGAGACTGTGACTTGATTGAGCGTGGTAATACTGGCTGCTTGCCCCGCATAGCCGCCTATTTTTGCTTGGCCGCGATGTGTTACTGCTGGTTCAATTCGAACCTCAAGCAGGCTATTCCATTCGCCACATTCCGTACATTGACCTGTCCATTTGGGATGATCTGCACCACATTGTTCACATCGGTAAACGGTTTTAATTTTTGCCATAAGATAAAATTGAAAACTTTCTTAAAATTAGATAAAAAAGAATCAGGACGAAAATTTTTAACAATGCTGATCGTTCTTTATGGAATAACAAAACGAAGACGGCATGATTTCGTCGCAGATTGGTTAAAGGGAAGTGCTCAGAAAAATAACATGATATACAACTTTTACAAGTTATAGACAGTGTGTTTTTAGCAATCACTTTTTTTGTTCAATTCACTTTTTCCATGGATGGTGTTGGTGTGTTCGCTTATTTGTTGTCATGAGATTTTGATCGAATGGCATAGATATTGCTCATGCTCAGACGAACGGAAATTTAGCAGCGGCTATTTTTCAAAATATATAATAAAGGTTGATGTCTATGAGTGCAGCAGAAATTGTAAATTGGATCAATGGAATTATCTGGAGTCCAGCGCTGATCTATTTATGCCTCGGTGCTGGTTTATTTTTTTCTATTTTAACTCGGTTTGTTCAGGTTCGCCAAATTAAGGAAATGGCAAAGCTATTAATTAATGGTTCATCCTCCGCACAGGGAATTTCCTCATTCCAAGCGCTGTCAGTGTCCTTATCTGGACGTGTCGGGGTCGGTAATATTGCGGGAGTGGCGGCCGCAATTGGGTTTGGTGGCCCAGGCGCTGTATTTTGGATGTGGTTGGTTGCATTTTTGGGTGCTAGTACCGCTTATGTAGAATCCACTCTCGGTCAAATTTATAAGGTCGAATACCAAGGGGAATATCGTGGTGGACCTGCATTCTATTTTGACCGTGGCTTAGGTCAGCGTTGGTTAGGGATTCTCTTTGCGATTGCTGCGATTGTTTCTTGTGGTTTGTTCTTGCCTGGTATTCAAGCCAATGCAGTCGGTAATGCATTTACCCAAATTACAGGTCAGGGTGCCATCGTATTTGGCAATGTCGGTACTTATAAATTATTGGCCTTAATCGTGATTGTTTCTTTATTGGCAATCATTATTTTTGGCGGAATTAAACGTATTGCTCGCTTTGCAGAGCTGGTTGTTCCATTTATGGCCTTGGGTTATATCTTAATGGCCGTGATTATCGTGGCGATGAATATTCAAGAATTGCCTGGCGTGATCAAACTCATCTTTGAAGATGCATTTTCGCCAATGGCAGGGATTGGAGCCGCAATTGGTTGGGGAGTAAAACGTGGTGTTTATTCCAATGAAGCAGGACAAGGTACTGGACCGCATGCCGCTGCAGCCGCAGAAGTTCAGCATCCAGCGCAACAAGGGTTTGTGCAAGCTTTCTCCATTTATGTCGATACGCTATTTGTGTGTTCTGCAACAGCCTTTATGATTTTGATTACTGGCATGTATAACGTACAGGGTACCTTAGAAGCAGGGCAATTTATTGTGCAGAATGTTGCGCCTGGCACTGAAATTGGTTCGCCAGCATTTACTCAAATGGCGGTTAGCACCGTGTTCGGTGGTTTTGGTCAGATCTTTGTTGCCTTGGCGGTATTCTTCTTTGCCTTTACCACGATTGTGGCCTATTACTATATTGCTGAAACAAACATCACTTATCTGAGCTATATTACCAAAACGCCATCTCTTTTATTTATCACCAAATGTTTCATTATGATTTCTGTGGCCTATGGTGTCCTTAGTGCAACAGGTTATATCTGGGGGATCGGTGATATTGGGGTGGGGCTGATGGCATGGATCAATATCATCGGCATTATCGTAACCTATTTTGTATGGAAACCGACCATTAAAGCACTTCGAGATTATGAAGAGCAGCAAAAGGCGGGTGTCAAGGAGTTTATATTTGATCCAGTTAAACTTGGGATTCGAAATGCGACGTTTTGGGAAGAGCGTTTGAAGAAGAAACAGCAACAATCATCTAATGATTGAATTATAAATCAATTTTTGGATGAATGTTTTGGAATAGAAAAGAACAGTTCGAGTGAGTTCACCGTTCTTTTCTATAATTCGGTTTTGTCTTACCTGCGTTGTCCTGATAAGTTCATTGTATTGTTTTGGCCTTGTGCGTATGATCGAATTCAATTGTATTTAACTTGAAAAATACAGGTAAAAAATTGCTTAGCTGAATTCAGCCAATCTATAGATAACGAGAAAAGATATCGAAAATGGTACGAATCGTTATTGAGAGCTGATCTTAGCTAATGAACTAAAAACACTGGAGAGTTTTTGTAAAATGTCGAATCAAAATCTGAGTGAGGCTGCTGAGCAAAGCGGACTTCACCGTAGTCTATCTAATCGACATCTACAGTTGATTGCGATTGGCGGTGCAATCGGAACAGGGTTGTTCATGGGGTCTGGTAAAACCATTAGTTTGGCTGGACCATCTATTCTGTTTATTTATATGACCATTGGTTTGATGGTGTTCTTCGTAATGCGTGCATTAGGGGAACTGTTACTATCCAACCTTAACTACAAATCTTTTATCGATTTATCGACGGATTTAATTGGTCCTTGGGCTGGTTATTTTGTTGGTTGGACCTACTGGCTTTGTTGGGTCACGATTGGTATCGCAGATTTATCAGCCATTATTTACTATCTGGAATTCTTTAATGGTGGCGAGTCATTTACACCTTTAGGTGGTCTACTGATTAGTACTGTGGCGATCCTGTTTGTACTGGGTTTGAACCTGGTCACCGTAAAACTGTTCGGTGAAATGGAGTTCTGGTTTGCAATGGTGAAGATCACCGCAATTATTGTCTTGATTGCTGTTGGTCTATGGATGATCTTTACTGGATTTACCAATGCTTCTGGTACGGTTGCAAGTGTTTCGAACCTTTGGACACATGGTGGCATGTTCCCGAAAGGTCTTGATGGATTCTTGGCAGGCTTCCAGATTGCGATTTTCGCCTTTGTTGGTGTGGAGTTGGTCGGGACTACGGCTGCAGAAACGCAAGATCCGAAACGTAACTTACCGAAAGCGATTAACTCGATTCCAATCCGTATCATTATTTTCTATGTATTGGCATTGTTCGTGGTGATGTGTGTAACCCCTTGGGATCAAATCAATCCTAAAGTGAGTCCATTCGTAAATATCTTCTCACAAGCAGGTATTGCTTCTGCCGCGATTATCATGAACTTGGTGGTATTATCGTCAGTGATGTCATCAATGAACAGCGGTGTATTCTCAACTAGCCGTATGTTATTTGGTTTATCAACGGATGAGCAAGCACCAAAGCTATTTGGTAAATTATCAAAGTCTGCAGTTCCTGCAAAAGCTTTGATTTTCTCATCAATCTGTATCTTCATTGGTGCGTTTGTTCAGTTCGTTTATAAATTACAAACGGGTACTAACGATGAAGTAACAGCATTCACGCTTGCAACAACACTATCAACGATTCTGTTCATCTGCGTATGGATCATTATTATGTGGAGTTATATCAACTACCGCAAAAATCGTCCTGAACTGCATGCACAATCAACATTTAAGCTGCCTGGCGGTGTGTTTACCTGTTGGGTGGTGATTTTATTCTTCCTTGCAACAATCTACTTCCTTGCCTTGGATGAAACCACGTTGGAATCACTCAAAGTTAGCCCGATCTGGTTTGTTATTTTGGCAATTGGTTATTTCTTCTATAAGAAAAAGTAATTCTTTATCCGATTTAACACAAAACGCCGACCTCAAAGTCGGCGTTTTTTTATGGTTATTGTTTGATTCATTCAAGTTTAGACTTTAGCCAATCTAATGATCACGCTATACTGCTCCGAATTGTAAAAGTTAGGTGCACAGATGCTTAAAGTCATTTGTTCTATCAGTGTATTGTTGAGCAGCGTTATTTTAACTGCATGTGGTCAGTCAGGTGCATTGCAATTACCGTCTGATCAAAATCAGGATAAGCGCGCAAAATATTTGCTTTATAAAAATGAAGCGCCTCAGGCTAAGGCTTCATCTGACGTAAAAGCAGATCAAGCAGAGGTAGAACGCCAAGCAACATCGTCAACGACTCAATCACAGACCATCTCACCTTAAGTTTGTAAATAAGGACATCTTCATGAGTTTCACTCGCATTAATGGAGTATTGCACGCTGAGCAATGTTCACTGGAACAGCTCGCACAGCAATATGGCACGCCTTTATATGTTTATTCAAAAGCAACTTTTGAAAAGCATTATTTGGATATGCACCGTGCTTTTGATTTTATTGATCATCAAATCTGTTTTGCGGTGAAGTCAAACTCAAACTTAGCTGTTCTTCGTGTATTGGCAAAGGTCGGTGCCGGTTTTGATATCGTGACGGGTGGAGAACTGGCGCGTGTACTTGCTGCAGGCGGCGAACCATCGAAAATCGTATTTTCAGGTTTAGGTAAATCTGAAGCCGATATTGAAAAAGCCTTAAATGTTGGGATTGCTTGTTTTAATGTTGAGTCTTATGCCGAATTGGATCGGATTCAAAAAGTCGCAGCAAAACTTGGGAAAAAAGCACCAATTTCGTTACGGGTAAATCCAGATGTAGATGCCAAAACTCATCCTTATATCTCTACGGGTTTGAAAGAAAACAAGTTTGGTATTCCAAGTGATACCGTTGATGAAACTTATCAATATGCAGCATCGTTACCTAATCTTGAGATTGTTGGGATTGATTGTCATATCGGTTCACAGTTGACTGAGACCAAGCCTTTTGTGGATGCACTTGATCGTGTCATTTTGATGATTGAGCAATTGAAAAACTTGGGTATCAACCTCAAACATATTGATATTGGTGGTGGTTTGGGTGTGCGTTATAAAGATGAAATCCCGCCAAGTGTTGAAGAATATGCCAATTCAATGCGCCCAGCTTTAGAAAAGTTGGGTCTCAAAGTCTATATGGAACCAGGGCGCAGTATTTCTGCCAATGCAGGTGCATTAGTCACCAAGGTAGATTTGTTAAAACCGACAAACCATCGTAACTTTGCCATTATTGATGCGGCGATGAATGATTTAATTCGTCCTGCTTTATATGAAGCATGGATGGATATTCAGTCGGTCAATCCAAATCCTGATGTCGAAGTTAAAACTTGGGATTTGGTTGGTGCGATCTGTGAAACTGGCGATTTCTTGGGTAAAGAACGTGATTTAGCACTTCAGGAAAATGATGTGTTGGCGGTATTGGGTGCGGGTGCTTACGGTTTTGTGATGAGCTCTAACTATAATAGCCGTGGCCGTGCTGCTGAAGTTATGGTCAGTGGTGATCAAGCCTATTTAATTCGTGAACGTGAAACCATAGAATCACTCTGGGAAAAAGAGCGTTTGTTGCCTGAGGAGTAAATTAAGATGTATTTAGAATTTACCAAAATGCATGGTCTTGGCAATGATTTTATGGTCGTTGACCTTGTGACCCAGCGAGCTTATTTAGATACAGTCACGATTCAGCGTTTAGCTGATCGTCATTTCGGTGTGGGTTTTGATCAACTACTGATTGTTGAGCCACCTGATTTGCCAGATGTCGATTTTAAATATCGAATTTTTAATGCCGATGGTTCTGAAGTCGAGCAGTGTGGTAATGGGGTACGTTGTTTTGCTCGCTTTGTACATGAGCGTCAACTCACGACCAAAACCAAAATCCGTGTGCAAACCAAAGCAGGGATTGTTGAACCTGAGTTGGGCGCCAATGGTTGGGTTCGTGTCAATATGGGGCCACCAAAATTTCTGCCAGAAGAAATTCCGTTTGTGACCCAAGCGCATGAAGATATTGAAGGTTTATATGCACTGGAGCTTGCAGATAATCAGAGCATTAATATTGATGTTGTGAATATGGGTAATCCGCATGCGGTGACCATTGTTCCTGATGTATTAACTGCTGATGTTGAGCGTATTGGTCCACAAGTGGAATCACATGCGCGTTTTCCTGCACGTGTGAATGCTGGATTTATGCAAATTCTGGATGAAAAGCATATCCGTTTACGTGTGTTTGAGCGTGGTGTCGGTGAGACTTTGGCCTGTGGTACAGGGGCTTGTGCAGCAGCAGTCAGTGGTATGCGCCGTGGTCTACTTGCCAATGAAGTTGAAGTGCAGCTTGCTGGCGGTAAGTTACATATCGCTTGGCGTGAAGGTGATGTGGTGTGGATGACTGGTCCAACCACGCATGTTTATGATGCACGTTTGGATTTAAGATATTTCCAAGGCTGATGATCTAAGATTTAAAAAAGCGCGTTATTTGAAACGCGCTTTTTATTGTTTATCTTTTGCTGAAAGCCAGTTTCAATGCAAACAAAATAAAAATACTGCCTGTGATGCGATCCATGTAGCGAATAAATTTGGGCTGCTTCAAATACGCTGAAACGGACTGCATCGCAGCGATCAAAAAAATTGACCAGATCAACCCGATTAGCACATGAATCATCACCAGTCCCATGGTCCAAATAATTGGAGAGGAAGACTGTGGAATGAACTGGGGCAAGAAAGAAATATAAAAAATACCGACTTTCGGATTCAGTAAATTGCCCCAGAAACCTTTAATAAACCAGTTTTGGGTCGTTGTAGAATCATTTAAACCTGCGAGCTGGCTACGAGGTTTTAGAATAAGATTGAGTCCTAACCACGTGAGATAAACTGCGCCCATCCACTTCAAGGCATTGAAGGCCAGATCCGAAGTCATCAGCAACGCACCTAAACCACAGGCCACAATGATTCCCCATACAATACAGCCAAGATTAATTCCTAAAGCAGCTTGGAATGCCTTCGCTTTACCTTCCAAGGTCGCAGTGCGAATAATCAGCGTGGTATCGAGACCTGGAGTAATGGTTAAGATAGTAATTGCGAAGAGATAGGGAATAAGCATTGTTGTCATCATAGTAGAGCCACTACTCAAAACTTAAAGTTTATTGTATTACACAGGCATCAATACTTCGATATTGGTTTAACGATAAATCGCAGTAAAATTTGCTAGACTGTAGTAGTAGCTATAGGCATAACACTGGAGAGCAACTTGGAAAGCCCTGAAAAACTGCTATCCATGTGGTTAAAAGAACGAACGATTCAAAATCAATCTGAACATACCATTGCTGCGTATCAACGCGATTTAACCGATTTTTTTAAGTTCTGCGACTATAAACAATTACAACTGCAAGATATTGAAGCATCGGATTTGAGAGAGTATCTGGCTAATCGGGTTGAACGAGATCAACTGAGTAGCAGTAGCTTGCAGCGTCATTTGACTTCAATTCGTCAATTTATGAAGTGGGCGGAACAAGGTCAATATCTGGAACAAAATCCATCCGAAGATTTTAAATTAAAGCGTCAACCGCGACCTTTACCAGGGATGATTGATATTGAGACTATACATCAGATCTTAGATCAAGCAGCACCAGAAAAGCCTATCGAACAACAGCTATGGTTACGTGATAAAGCCATGCTTGAACTGCTCTATTCCAGTGGTTTGCGTTTAGCTGAACTACAAGGGTTAGCAGTTAAAGATGTTGATTTTAATCGACAGCTGTTACGTATTACAGGTAAAGGCAATAAAACTCGGATCGTTCCATTTGGTACTAAAGCCAAAGACAGTTTGGTTGAATGGTTAAAAATCTATCGAATTTGGCAAGGTGGCTTTAATGCGGATTCATCAGTTTTTATTTCACAACGTGGTAATGCCTTAACACCGCGTCAAATTGAAAATCGAGTCAAGCTGCAAGCACAGCGTGCAGGTGTGAATGTCGATTTACATCCACATTTATTAAGGCATTGTTTTGCGAGTCATATGTTATCTGCCAGTGGCGATTTGCGTTCTGTGCAGGAGATGTTGGGGCACAGTAATTTGTCGACCACCCAGATTTATACCCATGTGGACTTTGAACAACTGGCTAAAGTGTATGATCAAACTCACCCAAGAGCGCAAAAAAACTAAATTTTGATATATTATGTTGCAAAATTGAGCATTTAATCATCGATGACTTTTCCACTTTATTTATGAGATTTGTTGAATTGATGTTCTTACTTAATTGACGCATTTTTTTGAAAGTGAAAAGACATGTAAATTTATCAGAAACGATCCGTTACAGATCATACTCATTTAAATCAAAAGGGCTGTTTTAGATCGTTGAATTTTATAAAATATTAAAAAAATCAAAGTTTAATATTCATCGCATTGATTAACTAAATTTGTTGCACCAATAACTATTTTCAATATGTGAACTGAGCGTTTCATCTTTTTTATGGCTGTAGCGGAAATTGTGACTTGACCGAAATGCCAAATACATTGCAAGATAGGGCACCTAAAAAGTTTCAATCGAAGAGTTAGAATGCTCTTCATTACATTTACTTGCTTAGAACAGCCGAGGATTACATGAAGGCTCTTGTCGCTGTAAAACGTGTGGTTGATGCCAACGTTAAAGTTCGTGTTAAGCCGGACAATAGTGGGGTTGACCTTACCAACGTTAAGATGTCAATCAACCCATTCTGTGAAATCGCAGTGGAAGAAGCGGTTCGCTTAAAAGAAAAAGGAACAGTTTCTGAAATCGTTGTTGTTTCAGTGGGTTCTAAAGACGCTCAAGAACAAATTCGTTCTGCAATGGCTTTAGGTGCTGACCGCGGTATTTTAGTTGAAACTGCTGATGAAGTTGGCGCTTTAGAAGTTGCTAAAATCTTGAAAGGCGTTGTTGATGCTGAAAAACCAGAACTTATTCTTCTTGGTAAACAAGCAATTGATGACGACTCTAACCAAGTAGGTCAAATGCTTGGTGCTTTACTTGGTGCTGGTCAAGGTACTTTCGCATCTGAAGTTAAAGTTGACGGCGGTAAAGTTCAAGTAACTCGTGAAGTTGACGGTGGTTTACAAACTGTTGAGCTTGCACTTCCAGCAATCATCACGACTGACTTACGTTTGAATGAGCCACGTTATGCTGCTCTTCCAAACATCATGAAAGCGCGTAAAAAGCCACTTGATACCAAATCACCTGCTGATTATGGCGTTGCAACAGGCACTAAGCTTAAAACAATTAAAGTTGAAGCTCCTGCTGAACGTAAAGCTGGCGTACAAGTGAAGTCTGTAGACGAGCTTGTTGAAAAATTGAAAAACGAAGCGAAAGTGATCTAATACAGAAGGATAAAATCATGAGTATTTTAGTTATCGCTGATCACAACAACCAGACACTTAACGGTGCAACTTTAAACGTTGTTGCGGCAGCTCAAAAAATCGGTGGTGATATTACTGTATTGGTTGCTGGTTCTGGCGCTCAAGCAGTTGCAGACGCTGCTGCTAAAGTTGCTGGTGTGAGCAAAGTATTACTTGCTGACAATGCTGCTTATGCAAACCAATTGGCTGAAAACGTTGCTGGCTTGGTTGCTGACATCGCGAAAGGCGGATACAAATACGTATTAGCTGCTTCTACTACAACAGGTAAGAACGTTCTTCCTCGTGTTGCTGCGCTTCTTGACGTAAGCATGATCTCAGACATTATCGCTGTTGAATCTGCAAATACGTTCAAGCGCCCAATCTACGCAGGTAACGCAATCGCAACTGTTCAATCTGACGAAGCAATTATCGTGGGTACAGTTCGTGGTACAGCGTTTGACGCAGTTGCTGCTGAAGGCGGTTCTGCTGCAGTTGAAGCAGTTGCTGAAGTGAAAGATGCGGGTATTTCTACGTTTGTAAACGAAGAAATCGTGAAACTTGATCGTCCAGAATTAACTGCTGCGCGTATCGTTGTTTCTGGTGGTCGTGGTGTAGGTTCTGGTGAGAACTATCACAAAGTACTTGACCCATTAGCTGATAAGCTTGGTGCTGCTCAAGGTGCTTCACGTGCTGCGGTCGATGCTGGTTTCGTACCAAATGACTTCCAAGTTGGTCAAACTGGTAAAATCGTTGCGCCAGATCTTTATATGGCGATCGGTATCTCTGGTGCGATTCAGCACTTGGCAGGTATGAAAGATTCTAAAGTTATTGTTGCAATCAACAAAGACGAAGAAGCGCCAATCAACAGTGTTGCTGACTACTGGTTAGTGGGCGATTTGAACACTGTAGTACCTGAATTGGTATCTAAACTTTAATTCACTCTGAATAAAAGTTGAAGAGCGCTCCGAAAGGGGCGTTTTTTTATGCCTTAAACGCTTGGATAATTGTGATCACAGTTTATTTTGTTGTTTTAGCCATTATTGGTGGGATATGGCTATTTTTATGATCTGGGTTAACTAAAGATCGTGTTGAGCATAATGTGCGTCGTATTGAGGTTATCCGAACAATACATCCCATGTGTACTGGAATCCCCAATTGCTGTTTCAATGACACTAGAATCAAAAATAAGAGCTATTTGTCGTGGGGGTTGGGATGGAGCTATAGCGGGTTTATTTACGCCGATTAGCATATCATTCATTTTAAGGTGGCTTTTATTAAACAAGCTTTGGGTTACCTTTGGCTATTTTATAAGTCAGCGACAGAATTCCATATATAAAAGGTTTTAAATAAGGCTCGGATTTGTCGACCTGTAGACTAAAACTTAATATGTATTATCGCGCTGAAACAACCAGCTAAATCTTATTTGATTCAACACTTTTATTGAATCATTTGATGAACTTTTGCTCAAAAAGTCTTCGAATCTATTTTTATCAATGCATATGATATTTGATAATTTTAAGTTGTTAATTTATATAATTTTTTTATTGTAAAAAAATGCTATTTTTAAATACTTAAACTCACAGTTGGTTTGTGCTTTATGCTATAATTTTTCGCTGTATTTTTTATTTTTAGTTCAAGCCCTTGAGCTAAAATTTTGCAAGATTGAAGACATAAAAACAGGTACAACTCTCTACCTGTAAACAAGGAGTATGCATGAGCGTATCGGAAATCAGACCGATTGCCATTGAGGACGAACTCAAGCATTCATATCTAGATTACGCGATGAGCGTAATTGTATCTCGTGCATTGCCAGATGTTAGAGACGGTCTAAAACCTGTTCATCGTCGCGTATTATATGCGATGCACGAATTGGGCAATGATTATAACAAAGCATACAAAAAGTCTGCTCGTGTTGTCGGTGACGTGATCGGTAAATATCACCCTCATGGTGACAGTGCAGTATACGAAACAATTGTTCGTATGGCGCAGGACTTCAGCTTGCGTTATATGTTGGTTGATGGTCAGGGTAACTTCGGTTCGGTCGATGGGGATAGCGCAGCAGCAATGCGTTATACCGAAGTTCGTATGCAAAAACTTACCCATGAAATTTTGGCCGATCTAGAAAAAGATACGGTTGATTGGGAAGATAACTACGATGGTTCTGAGCGTATTCCTCAGGTGATGCCAACGCGTATTCCAAATCTACTGATCAATGGTACGACGGGTATTGCGGTGGGTATGGCGACCAATATGGCGCCACACAACATGACTGAAGTGGTGAATGCATGTTTGGCTTATGTCAATAACCCGAATATCTCTGTAGAAGGTTTGATGGAGCACATTACTGGCCCAGATTTCCCTACAGGCGGTATTATTTACGGTAAATCGGGCATTGTAGATGCTTACCGTACGGGTAAAGGTCGTTTGCATATTCGTGGTAAGTATCACTTCGAAGAAGACCAGAAAACAGGTCGTACCACGATTGTCTTTACTGAAATTCCTTATCAAGTCAACAAGGCAAAAACCATTGAGCGTATTGCCGAGTTAGTCAAAGAAAAGAAACTTGAAGGAATTTCTGAGCTTCGTGATGAGTCTGATAAAGAAGGGATGCGTATTGCCATCGACTTGAAGCGTGGTGAAAACGCTGAAGTTGCAGTCAATAATTTATTCTTGCATACCCAATTACAAAACTCGTTCAGCATCAACATGGTCTGCCTTGATAATGGTCAGCCAAAGTTGATGAACCTGAAAGATATTATTGCGGCATTCATCCGTCACCGCCAAGAAGTGGTGACACGCCGTACCATGTACGAATTACGTAAAGCACGTGAGCGTGGTCATATCTTAGAAGGTTTGACAGTTGCCTTAGCCAATATTGATGCGATTATTGAAACCATCAAATCTTCTGCCAACCCAGCTGAAGCGCGTGAGCGTTTACAAGCAGGTGAGTGGGCTGGCGGTGGTGTTGTTGCTTTATTGGAAAAAGCAGGCGCAATTTCTGTTCGTCCAGATGAAATTGAAGGTGAAGACCCAGCACGTCCATTTGGCTTGTCGGGTGATATCTATCGTTTGTCACCAACTCAGGTTGGCGCGATCTTAGAATTACGTTTACACCGTTTAACAGGTCTAGAACAAGACAAGTTACACGCAGAATATACTGAAATTTTAGGTCAAATTGCTGAATTAACTGCAATTCTAAATGACTTTAACTTGTTGATGAATGTGATTCGTGAAGAACTTGCGTTGATCTTGCAACAATATGGTGATGGTCGTCGTACTGAGATTGTCGAGTCTGGTGTTGATTTCTGCCGTGAAGATTTGATTCCTGAAGAGCAAGTTGTATTGACTGTGTCTCAAACAGGTTATGCAAAAACTCAACCACTGTCTGATTATCAAGCGCAACGTCGTGGTGGTCGTGGTAAGTCTGCAACAGCCATGAAAGATGATGACATCATCCAGCATTTAATTGTGGCATCAAACCATGCAACGGTACTGTGCTTTACCAATGTGGGTAAAGTCTACCGCTTACGTGTATTTGAAGTGCCACAGGCTTCGCGTGGTGCAAAAGGTCGTCCGATTATTAATTTGCTTCCACTAGATGCGAATGAAACTGTGACAGCCATCTTGCCACTGACGGAATTCCCAGAGAACCATTATGTGTTTATGGCGACTGCGTCCGGTACGGTAAAACGTGTTGAACTTGCTCAATTCAGTAATGTCCGTTCAAACGGTTTACGTGCGATTGAGCTAAATGAAGAAGATACCTTGATCGGTGTTGCGATTACCGATGGTAATCAGCAGATCATGTTGTTCTCGAATGAAGGTAAGGCAATCCGTTTTGCTGAAACTGATGTTCGTGCCATGGGTCGTACTGCCAAAGGTGTCCGTGGTATGCGCGTAAGCTTCGCCAACAATACCATTGAAGCTGAAGATGCTGATGGTGAAAATGATGACAGCGATGACAATGATGATTCATCAGATTCAAATGTTGTTAGCCGTATTGTCTCCTTGGTTGTCGTCCCCGAAACGGGTGAAGTGCTGTGTGCATGTGCCAATGGTTATGGTAAACGTACCCCAGTCGATGATTTCCCGACCAAGAAACGTGGTGGTAAGGGTGTAATTGCGATCAAAACAAGCGAACGTAATGGTGAGCTTGTTGGTGCAGTATCGATTGATGAAAGCAAAGAATTGATGTTGATTTCTGATGGCGGTACTTTGGTACGTACACGTGCAGCGGAAGTTGCAACTACAGGTCGTAATGCACAAGGTGTTCGTTTGATCCGCTTGAGTGATGCTGAAACCCTAGTTGGTGTGGTATCTATTGAAGCAGTGGAAGATGACGAAGAGTTAGATGCGATTGATGAAGTAGAAAATACTGAAGCTGAAGCAATCATTTCTGAAGAAGTGGCAGCTGAGCCGAAAGATGATACACCTGAAGCTTAATTGGTTTAGGTAATAAAAAAAGGAAGCTAATCAGCTTCCTTTTTTTATTGGTGTTATCATGACCAGACGATAATAAGAAATCGCCAATAATATAGCAGCGACTGTCGTAAGATAAATCAGTTTTGGCACCAAAATTGAGGTAGGTACACCCATCTGATTCAGTTGAACAAAGAGTTGTACGCCGTGGGTTGAGGGCAGTGTCCATGCAAACCATTGCATCCATATCGGCATCGCTTCATGTGGCCATGCGGTACCTGTCAGCAAGAACAAGGGTACTGAAGTCACTACAATCAAATGACCAACCCGCTCTGGCATATCAACCAGTGAACCGACCAACATACCCAAACCAATCACGCAGCTGACATAGATTGGCACGGCAAGTAGCATGCCCCAGAAATTACCGCCATGTGGATATTCATATAACCAGAAGGTAAAGCCAAATAAATACAGGCAGCCTAAACAACCTGTGGTAAAGATCGCTGCAAAAGTTGCCCAGAACTCGATGGGTTTTGCCACCCAGCCTTGTTCACGGTAACTGGCGATCAGCATCGCCAGACCGAGCAGAATAGTCTGATGAATAATTAAACTAGCCACAGCAGGGAATATATAACTGCCATAACCCGACATGGTATTAAACAAAGGAATTTGGTGGATCGAAATTTCTGGTTCAAAAGCAGAAGCACTTCCAAACTTTTCGAGATGCTCTTTCAGGGTATATTCAATCGAACCAGCTAAACCGACACCTACTTCTTTGGTCCGGATGAAATAAGCTGTACTCAAATACAAGCCAATACCGCCCATTTCACCGCGTTTTAAGCTATTGGTCAGGTTTTCAGGAAGTAGCAAAATACCTTCAGCTTGCTGGTTTTTCACCATGCGCTGTGCTTCGAGAAAGTTATCTGTCACGGTGGTGATCTTGATATGCGGACTATTCGATGCTTGGCTGATGATTTTTGAGGTCAAAATGCTCTGTTCTTCATCCACAATGACAATCGGAATATCTTCTGCGGATTGTGCTTTATAGGCAGTTGGATAGAAAAAACTATACAGCAAGATCGCGGCAATTAGGGTGGTAAACACCGAGCTATTGGCGAAAATGTTTTTAAAGGTCTGTAGGTAATAACCGAAAAATGATTTCATGAGCATAGCTCCTGAGTATTTTTCCTTAACAGACGCACGCTCAGTGCAAAGAATAACCCTGCAAAAATCAGCAATATCCCCAATGGAACCAATGAAACATACAGATCACTGCCAATAATCCATTGCTCGGTTTGTAGTTTGGCATAAGGCGTGTAAGGAATAATCATCGACCAAAATTGAGTAAATGCGGGTGCATTATTCAAGGGAAGAGTAATCCCTGAAAAGCTTGGTGATGAGCCACCATAAAGTGCGATAAAACCAAAAGTCTTGGGCAAATTCTGGGTGGCTAAAACCACAGTACTGCTGATCACGGCATAGGCAAAATACAGCAAAAACTGTGCAACAAGAATCAGTGTAAGTGAACCTGCGATAAAGTAACCACGAATATGTGCCAGCCAGAACATCCAGCACCAAGTCCAGGCACAGAAAATAAACACATAGAGCAGGACTTTACCAAGTAGGCTAGAGATGATTTGTTTTGAGTTTACCCATTCACCGACGGTCTTGCGTTTAAATTCCTGACCGATGGCAAAAGCCACACAGCAACACAGTAATAAATGTAAAACTGCTGGCACCATAAAAGGTTCCAGAAACAGTTCATAACTCATGCTTGGATTATAAAGCGTTGAGATTTTGATATGCGGCGTGGGCATATCTAAATAGGGAATGCTATTGGCTAAATAACTGTGCCCCATATAATCCGCCATACCATTCAAGGTGCTAATCAACATGGCTGAGGAAATGGTATTCCCGATACTAAAAAAAGACTGGTTATATGCAATACTGATCTGCGCATCTTGTGCTTTGACCAGACGTTGCTCAGCCCCCTCAGGGATCATCACGAATCCCCAAGCTTCGGTTTTATTGATCAGTCGTTCGGCTTCATCTTGGTTAGCGGTAATGGTTTTTACTTTCAAAGTATGATTGATGCTAAGTGCATGAATCACTTTACGGCTCATTTCACTTTGATCTTGATCAATCACCACTATCGGTAAATGTTCGGCTTTACCTGCTGAAAACATGCTGCCAAATAACAGAATCACCAGCAAAGGGGCAATCACCGCCATAAACAAATCAACTTTATGGCGTTTTAAATAGCGCAATTCCCGCAGCATCACTGCAAACATCGCTTATTTTGCCTCTTCAATTTTAAACAACACACTCATACCGACTTTTAAATCTGGAATACTTTGCTCTGGGACTAAATGAAACTTAAAACTGCGAATATCATAACCGCCTGTTTGGCGAGTGGTTTTGATGGTCGCAAAGTCACCTTCGGCATCAATATTCTTGACTTTAAAAGTGGCTTTTCTATTTAGGGCAGGAATAAAGCCTTCAATCGTTTTCATTTTATAAACAGAGTTATATATGTCTTCGCGGACATTTAAGCTGACCCACAAATCATGATCTTCGATAATGCTGACCACAGGAACAGCTGTCGCAACTAGTTCTGTCGGTTTGCCGTAGGTTTTAGACACAGTTCCATCTATTGGTGAATACAGCTTAGTTTCTTCAGTTAAGGCATTGGCTTCTTTCACTGCCGCTTGTGCCATCGCAACTTGTGCATCAGCGGTTGATTTTTGCTGTTCAGTACTACCACGTTTGGCGCGCGCATATTGTTGATACGATGCCTCGGCTGTTTCACGGGCAGAGGTTTGCGCTGCCAGCATTTCATCACGGCGTTGACGGGAAATTACACCTTGTTGAAATAAGGTTTCACCACGTTTATAGGTAGTTGCCGCTAACTCCGCTTGGGTTTTCATGGCTTGCCAGTTGGCATACAGCGTATCGATATTTTCCTGTTGAGCACCACGATACACGGTCGAATGAAAAGCGGTCGCACTTTGTAAAGCTGCTTGGGCCTGTTCTTTTTTCGCTTCTAATTCTGGGCTGACAAAACGAACTAAGGCCTGACCTTTTTTAACAGCTTGACCTTCAGACACATAAAACTCTTCAATACGACTTGGGACTTTGGTGCTGATATGTACCGTTTCCGACTCAACCCGACCTTGTAATTCAATCGCTTGTGGCTGATAGGCTTTCCATAAACCAAATGCAATCAGACCTAACAGCAGAATTAGAATAATTAAGCCGATGATTTTCGCCTTGCCTTTTTTGGGTGGCTCGGCGGGTGGTTGCTGTGTATTTAAGTTTGAGGTCTCAGGTCTCGGCTGTTCTACCTTTTCTGTAGAGGTCACTTGTGCTTGAGAGGGTTCAGAAGCTTGAGTCTCAGTCTTATTTTCCACTTGATCTGTATCGCGTTCTGAATTGGATGATGATTGATCTTGGCTCATAAAATTCTCCAATTAACGGATATAGTCTGTACGTGGTTGATTAACATAAAGCTTGAATTCATCAATCGAACCATAGCTTTGTAATAAGGTGGCTAAAGATAAAATATATTTATATGAATTTATCGCCATCTCACTTCTTAACGCGCTGAAGGCATTTTGTGCATCAATCACTTGAGTCGCTGTGCCCATACCTTCTTTAAATGAAAGCTGTTGGATACGTAAGTTTTCTTGCGCAGCTTTGGTGTTTTGGGTTAATAGTTGATGGCTGGTCTGAGACGCGTTTAATTCGCTATAAGATTTGTACAGCACGTTTTCGACTTCCTGCTTGGTGCGCTCAGTCATCAATTCGGCTGCATACTTTTTCAGTTCCGCAGCACGGATATTTTTATTGTTATCAATGCCCGAGAATAGATTGTATTTGGCCATCACACCGACAATCCAATTCTCTTTGTTGTCCAACCCATATTCACCAAAGGCAAATAGGCTTGGTTTTTTCGCAGACTGTTGTACTTTGATATTTTCATTGGCAAGCTGGGTGTCCATTTGCAGCTTTTTAATCAAACTTGAGTTTTGATCGTAATTTGCCAGCAGTTTATCTAAAGAATGATTTTGGCTGGTATTTACAAATAGTGGGGTGGTGAGGTTTAAGCCTTCTTTAGTCTGTAATAGATTTTTTAGGCTAAATTGGCTCGCTTGCAGATTCGACTGCGCATTTTGATAGCTGCGTTCTGCATTATTGCGCGCCACTTCAAACTGCATACGTTGCCCTTTATTAATAAAACCTTGTTTCTCTAATTTAAGTGCATTGTTATAGTGTTCTTGCATCGCATTTAAATTAAACAGGCTGGCATTGAGTAACTGTTGTTGTAATTGCACATTAAAATACGATTGAATCATCTCAAAACGTTGTGAGTCTTGTTGTTGTTTTTCACTGATGTTTGAGCGTTGTGCTTGAATCGTTGCAATTTGCTTGGCACTGTTAATTTTACCGCCGGTATAGAGCGGCATCACCATCGAGATGGAGGTGCGGACATCATGGTCTTTGACGGTAACATCTAAGTTATTAGGAACCTGATTTAAGCCTTCATTGACCGTCTGATCAAAACCTTGGCTGACTTGATCAATCACTTCTGGCGGAAGCACATTGCCCCATTGTGATAATTTGTCGTCAAAACCACGGGTGAGGGAGTTTTCGAGTCGACGTTTACTTGATTCTAAGGGCACGCTGGTTTCGCTATGAAATGAATAGGCACGAGCATTTAAATCAATACGGGGTAAACCGAGGTGTTTGACAGCTTCCATTTCAAGTTGGGACGCCTGTTGTAAGGCCTGTTGGGCTTGTGTTGAATAGGCATTTTCCACAACATATTGTTCAGCTTGGCTATAACTCAATGTTTGTGCAAATAGGGCCGTAGGAAATAGGGCACAGCTGATTAAGCCTATACGAAAGCTTAACATTTTAGGAAAGCGCTGGACCTTAAAACTCGGTCGATCATGTCGTTTCAACATTTGGTTATGTCGCAATTTAATAATATCCTGAGTAAGTCTAAATTCTTTTTATAAAATTGAAATAATATGTTTTTAATTAAATAGTTATATCGACACTTTTGGTGTAGTGAAATTGTAAAAAGTAGAGTTTTTAATCTAAATAAATCTCAGAAAAAACATGGAAATGTGCTGTTTAAATCGACTGTTGAGACTTGGCCTAAAATATCATTTATGAACCCAACAGGATTGAAAAATTAATATTATTTTCTCGGTTAAATTGAAATATTTAGGTGATAAGCTGCTGCAAGCTTCGCCAATCTATGGTTAAATTCCCATTCCAATTTGTTCCACTTTAACAAGGGAAAAACTCATGCGTGCTTATAATTTCTGCGCTGGTCCTGCTGCATTACCTACTGCCGTTTTAGAAAAAGCTCAACAAGAATTGTTGAATTGGCAGGGCAAAGGTCTGTCGATCATGGAAATGAGTCATCGTAGCAATGACTATGTTGCTGTGGCAGAGAAGGCTGAAGCTGATTTACGTAAGCTCATGAACATCCCTGAGAATTATAAAGTCTTGTTTTTACAAGGTGGTGCATCGCTGCAGTTTTCAGCGATTCCGCTTAACTTATTGGGTAAAAACAACAAGGCGGATTATATCCATACAGGCATCTGGTCTGAGAAAGCACTCAAAGAAGCCAAGCGTTATGGCGATATAAATATCGTTGAAGCGGGTACTTTAATTGATGGTAAACATGCGATCACTGAACAGAGTACTTGGAATCTTTCAAACGATGCTGCTTATGTGCATTATGCTGATAATGAGACCATTGGTGGTTTGCAATTCGCGGCTATTCCAGATGTGAATGCACCGTTGGTTTGTGATTATTCATCTAGCATTCTGTCTGCACCATTGGATGTCAGCAAATTTGGTTTGATCTATGCAGGTGCACAAAAGAATATTGGCCCAGCCGGTTTAACTATTGTCATTATTCGTGACGATTTACTTGATCAAGCAAAACCTGAAATTCCAAGCATCTTAAAATATGCCGACCAAGCTAAAAATGGTTCAATGGTGAATACTCCTGCGACCTACGCATGGTATTTATCTGGTCTTGTGTTTGAATGGTTGCTTGAGCAGGGTGGGGTAGATGCGATCTATAAAGTAAATCAAGAGAAAGCAAAATTACTTTATGGTTATATTGATTCTAGCGATTTCTATAACAACCCAATTGCCATTCCAAATCGTTCTATGATGAACGTACCTTTTACTTTGGCGGATGAAGCACTGGAAAAGACCTTCTTAAAAGAAGCAGAGCAAAATCATTTGTTAAACTTAGCTGGTCACCGCTCAGTCGGTGGTATGCGTGCAAGTATCTACAATGCAGTCCCATTGGCAGGTGTGCAAGCGCTTGTAGACTTTATGGATGAGTTTGCGAAACGTCATGGTTAAATAGGGTCTGTTGATATTTCACAGATGCTTGCGACAGAGGATGTTTTTTAGGCGGTACAAGCCATGTTTTGCGAAATTTAGCCATTCTAAATAAGCAAGACATAACGCAGTAGCGACAAAAAATATCCCTGTCCCGAAGGATTATGACTAAAACTGCCTCAAACCGCGTTGTGAAACTTGACAAGGGGACACCATTGTCTGCATTTCAAGCCTTGTTTGAGTGGTTTTAGTCTATAACGCAATGCATGGCTGAAATGTCAAAAGACCCTAATATTAAAGTTGCGATAAAATAAAAGCCCTCAACATTGAGGGCTTTTATATGTGAATAAGGTAGTGGTCAAAAAGTTTAAAAAAAGCCAATTCGATGAAACATGAGTGCTGCTAAAAACATACCAAGTAAAAAAAAGCAAAAAGCACCAACATCAAGTTTAAGACCTTGATCACTCGAATGAATCAGACTGGTGGTCGTTTGTTCTGGTATAATTTTCATTAGAACGCCTAAAAATGCCATTTATGTGATTTTTTGTCACTTAACTGCAGTTTTAGCATAAATATTGGCCTGAATCCATAGGTTGCCACGAATATATTGGCCAATGTTAAAGTTTTTATACAATTCATTTTTGGTGGCAATACGAATTAAGATTGCGGGTAAATCATCTTCTAATACCAGCGTGACATCATAAAGGGTATATTCATCCTGCATAAACTGCATTGAGGTTTTACCGACGATATTACCTTGGAACCACGCTTCATCTTCTTGACCAAGCGTTTCTCCGAATAAGTAAGCCACCATTTTAGAAAAGTCGACAGTGACAGGTTCTTGATCTTCTGGCGTTTTTGGTTGCCAGTCATTAATCAGTTCCTGTAAGTTTTCTGGTGCAATTCCATTATGTTCTGCCAAAATTGCATTTAATGCACGGTGATGTTTAATTGAAGCAGGGTCGTCAACAATGATTTTCTCATCATCAGATACCGTTTCTAATTCATATGCCCAAGCATTAAATTGAACTTGATAAGTTTGATTCTTGTCATATTGACAGCTATTTACACTGAATAAATTATCAAAGGCATAAATAATGGTATTTTTATTTAAGTTTAAACGTAATACCGCTTGAGTCGAAGAATTACAGCTAATAATCCGTTCGATTTGCGCATCATATTTATATGGACTTTCAAAACTTGGAAATGCTGTTTTTAATGCACGTGGTTTTTGATCTTCAACGGCAATAATCTGGTTGATCGAAACAGCTTGACCACTGGGGCCTTGAATCAGCCAAAATGATTGATCCATCTCGTGTTCATCTTGACATAGTCCCATTGGCATTACTGGTGCATCAAGTGCCAATCCTAACCATTTGGGAACATCTGTTTCGGGTGTATCGGTCAATAGGTTCCAATGCTCGACATGATTACCGAAATTTTGATCTTGAATTTTAATGGTTTCTGGACTGTTTTGATTTTTCATAAAGCGTAATGCTAAAAAGATTGAACTTACTCTATTAAATCGAGGGTAACTGTCATATTTCAAGTCTGAATCTGTAATTCAGTACAAATTAATTTATTTTTAGCCTGAAATATCAATATGCTGTTCAAGTGTAAGTAAAAGAGGGAAACGGACTGCTCACATGTATGATCTTCACTCTACTTTTACCGTAATCTGTTACACTATATTTTTCTTTCATGAGCTTTCGCTAACGTGCTGCCATTTAAATTGTGGGTAGATGCTGATGCTTTGCCTAAAATTTTACGTGAAGTGATTTTACGTGCATCTGATCGTTATCAACTCGAAGTAATTTTTGTTGCCAATCAAAATGTGGGGATTACGCCGTCACTGCGGATTAAATCCATTCAAGTGATGAGTGGCGCAGATCAAGCTGATCAGGAAATTGTTGATCGCATGCAGGAGAATGACATTGTCATTACACAAGATATTCCGCTTGCAGCACAAGTGATTGAGAAAGGCGGTATTGCGATTCATCCCCGTGGTGAAATCTATACCACAGCCAATGTGAAAGCGCGTCTGCATTTGCGAGATTTTATGGATACTTTGCGTGGTGCAGGGGTCCAAACGGGCGGCCCACCGCCAATTTCAGAACGAGACAAGCGAGAGTTTTCCAGTTCACTGGATCAGACCATTTTAAAACAAAAACGTAAAACAGCGCTTTGAGTGGATTATGCCATCACGTCTTAATTTAATGCTGACCTATGGATTGCTGGTTTTTATCTGGGCAACAACACCTTTGGCGATTGTTTGGAGTGTTTCTGATTTACATCCAATGTGGGCACTGGTGATCCGCTTTTTTATTGCTTTACCCTTGGCTGTCACCTTTGTTTTGCTTTTAAAGGTTGAGTTTCCGACGCATAAAACAGCTTGGTTGAGTTATAGTGCGGGGGCATTAAGCTTGATTGGTTCGCAAATCTTTACTTATGCTGCAACGGCATATCTGAGTTCAGGTTTGATTGCCTTGATGTTCGGTTTGGCACCGATTATGGCGGGATTGATTGGGCGTTTTGGCTTTCAACAGAAACTGGCGGGATTGCAGTGGCTGGGCATGGCTACCTCAATCGTAGGTTTAGCCATGATTTGCTTAAGTGGCAGTCAACAGCATGTTCAACCGATTGGCATTATTTTGATGCTGATCAGTGTTTTTTCTTATTCATTATCCATTTTCTTAGTGAAAAAGATTAATGCTGACTTACCTGTTATGGCGCAGGCGACGGGTTCAATTTTGGTTTCAACGTTATTGGCGGTGATGTTATTACCGTGGATTTGGTCATTTGCACCGACACATATTCCATCGGCTAAATCATTATTGGCGCTGACCTATACCGTGATCATGGCATCACTGATTGCGATGTTCTGTTACTTTAAATTGGTACAGAATTTGAAAGCAACCACCTTGTCACTGACCACGGTGATGACACCCATGTTGGCAATTCTAATCGGCGCTTACCTGAACCATGAACAGTTGTCTGCTCAGGTCTTTATTGGGGCGAGCATTATTTTAATCGGTTTACTTCTTTATTTCTTTAAAGATCTGCGCGCATATCGCCGTTTAAAAATATAACAGATCTTTGCTTTTTAACTGGCCTCTGCGGGTTGAGCTTCACGAATACTCGCCGCTAATTTAGCCCGATCTTGCGGATTTAAAGTAATGAAATAAGCGCCAATACGGAATTTTCCTTGTTCTTCTGCAGTGCTATGCGCCACTTGCGCTGTTGCCGCAATATGGAAAAAGTTTTCTGGATGGCTCAGGGTAATATGAATATAGGTGCCTTCATGAATCTCTTGTGAACTAAAGAAACTTAAGCCATTCTCGGAAAAGTTGACTTGCTCAGGTACAGGCAACAGAGATTGCACAATATTGTCGTAAAAAGAGCCTGTGATCAGATTCAATTTTTGGTTAAAAAGGGATAAGATGCGAGCAATTTGTTGATCTTTTTCATTTAATTGTTCTAATTCGTAGCGAAACGCGTGATCAAATTGATCTAATTCTGCAAGTAGTAGAAAATAGCGAGGCAATACGAAATGAGAATCATACGGGTCATTCAGCGCCACATCATCTGGAATGACTTGATAGTTGATTCTCAACACGGCATCAATACGAGACATCACTCGACGTTCAGTGTTGTCGTCAACAAGATGATGTTGTGAATTTTCCATAATAAATCACCTCGGACTAGATGGTATGTTTAAGCCAATTTCGCTGTATATAGGGTTGAGATACACTCGTGCTCAGCGGAGTAATCATTTTATTTCTTTTGTTGCTTTAGTTTCCATGATCGGCTTGACACTTGGTGTTGCCGTTCTCATTACAGTGTTATCTGTCATGAATGGTTTCGATCGTGAATTAAAAAATCGTGTCCTTGGAATGGTTCCACAAGCCACTGTTTCTTCTACTCAAATTCTAACAGATTGGCCTGAGCTTGTAAAAAAAGTTGAGAACCACCCGCATGTCACTGGTGTTGCACCTTTTACTCAATTGCAAGGCATGTTAACCGGGCAAGGTCAAGTTGCAGGCATTATGGTGACGGGGATTGATCCTGAATATGAAAAGAAGGTTTCGATTATCCAGAACCACATGGTTTCAGGTGATTTAAATGCATTGAAAAAAGGTGATTTTGGGATTGTCCTCGGCAAGGATATGACCGATGCGCTGGGTCTTGGCCTAAATGACAGTGTGACCTTAGTGTTACCCGAAGCTACGCCGTCACCCGCAGGTGTTGTGCCACGTTTTAAACGTTTTAAAATTGTCGGTATTTTTAGTGTCGGTGCAGAAGTGGATTCAATGGTCGGTTATATCGCCTTGAATGATGCCTCTACCTTATTGCGTTTACCAGATGGTGCACAAGGTGTGCGTCTTAAAGTGGATGATATTTTTACTGCTCCCGAAGTAGTTAACCAGATTGTTAAACAATTACCTGATAACTTTTATGCAACAAGCTGGAAAGAAACACATGGAAGTTTATTCAGTGCAGTGAAAATGGAAAAGAACCTTGTCGGTTTACTATTATTTCTGATTATTGTGGTGGCAGCATTTAATATTGTATCGTCATTGGTCATGGTGGTTACCGATAAAAAGGCAGATATCGCAATTCTGCGTACGTTGGGGGCTTCTCCAAGATTTATCACGTCTGTTTTTATTGTACAAGGCACCATCATTGGAGTTGTTGGGACTGTAATCGGGGTTATTTTAGGCAGCAGTTTTGCATTAACGATAAGTGATTTGGTCGGCTGGTTAAATCATACCTTTGGACTGAATTTATTCAGTGGTTATGTCATTGGCTATTTACCCTCATATTTACGTTGGCAAGATGTCCTCATTGTTGTGACAGCATCTTTGTCGATCAGTTTTTTAGCAACAATTTACCCCGCTATTCGTGCAGCGAAAACGCAACCAGCTGAGGCATTACGTTATGAGTAAGATCGTTCTAGAATCAAAAAATATCTTTAAGCATTTCGATGATGGCAAAAGTAAAGTTGAAGTGATCAAAGGCTTATCCCTTCAAGTCAATGCGGGCGAGTTCGTTTCAATTGTGGGTTCAAGTGGCTCAGGTAAAAGTACCTTATTGCATGTGTTAGGTGGCTTGGAGCAACCTTCACAAGGACAAGTATTTTTACAAGGCCAACGCTTTGATAATTTAGGCGAGGCGGAACGTGGTTACAAGCGTAATCAATACCTTGGTTTCGTTTATCAGTTCCATCATTTACTTCCTGAATTTTCAGCTTTGGAAAATGTGGCGATGCCGTTAATGTTGCGTAGAGAAAGCAAGTTTAAGGATGTGAAAAAGCAAGCCGAATATTTGCTGGATCGTGTAGGTCTATCTCATCGTATGGATCATAAACCAGGCGAATTGTCGGGTGGAGAACGTCAACGTGTGGCGTTGGCCCGTGCATTGGTGACCAAACCAGCTGTGGTGTTGGCAGATGAACCCACTGGAAATCTGGATCGTAAAACAGCGCTCAATATTTTTGAATTGCTCACCGATTTGAAAAAAGAGCTTAACATGGCGATGTTGATCGTGACCCATGATGAGCAATTGGCACAGTCAGCGGATTCAATTTTGCATATGCAAGATGGTATATGGGTGGGTGAGCATGTTTAAACCCATTTCATTTTATATTGGGCTGAAATATACACAAGCGAGAAAAAAAAGCCGTCTGGTGTCTTTTATTTCGTTGATGACAATGATTGGTCTAACTTTGGGGGTGGCAGTACTGATTACGGTTTTATCCGTGATTAATGGTTTTGACCGGGAATTAAAAAACCGTATTTTAGGTATCGTGCCGCAAGCGACCATTGCATCAACACAAATTATGACCAATTGGGACGGTCTGGCGAAAGATATCGCTAAACAGCCTCATGTTGTTGCAGTTGCGCCTTATACCCAGTTACAAGGGATGCTAACTGCACATGGTCAAGTGACTGGGATTTCGATCTCGGGGATTGAGCCAGAATATGAAAAACAAGTCTCTATTGTTCATAACTATATGAAAGCAGGGAGCTTGGATGCGCTGGAAAAAGGGAAATATGGAATTGTATTAGGGCAAGATTTAGCAGATAGCCTAGGACTCAAGTTACATGATCCTGTGACCCTGGTTTTGCCTGAAGCGACGAGTTCTTCGGCTGGTGTTGTGCCTCGATTTAAACGTTTCGAAGTGGTTGGAATATTTAAAATTGGCACTCAAGTCGATTCGATGGTGGGTTATATTGCACTCAATGATGCATCAACCTTATTACGCTTGCCAGATGGTGCACAAGGTATTCGCTTAAAGCTGGATGACATTTTTGCTGCTCCAGAGATTTCCGAGAGCATTATCAAAAAATTACCAAGTAATTTTTATGCTTCGAATTGGACATATACCCAAGGTAATTTATTCAGTGCCATTCAAATGGCAAAAAATATGGTGGGATTATTGCTTTTACTGATTATTATCGTGGCGACTTTTAATATTATTTCATCCTTAATGATGTTGGTCACGGATAAAAAATCAGATATTGCAATCTTACGTACTTTAGGGGCGTCTCCCTTATTGATCACTCAAATTTTCATGGTGCAGGGGACAATTATTGGTGTGATTGGAACGGGTTTAGGGACTGTTTTAGGCATTATTTTATCTTTAAGCATTGGTAATATTGTGTCATGGATCAATACCACCTTTGGCTTGAATCTACTCGATGCGTATTTTGTGCATTATCTGCCTTCCTATTTACGCTGGCAAGATGTCTTACTTGTTGTGAGTGTCTCGCTACTGTTAAGCCTACTCGCAACAATTTATCCGGCATTACGTGCAGCTAAAGTTCAACCTGCGGAAGCATTACGTTATGAATAGTGCATAAATATTGAATTAGACCTCTTGTTAAAGCCCTGAAAAAGGGCTTTAATTTTGTCTTTAGAAAAACTAAATCTAATTTTAAGAAATGTTGAAAATTGTTTTAATCAGCTGGATTGCTGGTATTGCCCTGATGGGACATGATCTTAGTTTTGTAGCCCATACTTGGTGGATTTGGCTAGCGCTAGCGAGCGTGATGTTCGGCATTGGTTTATATACAAGAACGTTATATCCTCAATCTGTTGCCTATAGGTTGTTACTCTTATGCAGTGTCAGTTGGGCCTTGTTCTGTACAGGTTTTTATTATGCCGATTCAGCCTTGCAGCAACGGCTAAAACTCAAAGAAATTGAAGCGCAGCCCTTTGAAGCCATTGTATATATCAAAAAGATCGACGAGTTAAGCGAAGATGGGCATAAACAAATCGCAGAAGTACTTAATCGGCACACGCAACCTATTAATTGGGTGCTTTATATAAAACAACAAAATAATCCAATTGTTCAGCAGCAAGAGTTGCAATTAGGTCATTATTATCGTTTATCTGGGAAGATTAAACCTGCACATAGTTATGCTGTCGCAGGTGCATTTGATCAGGAAAAATGGTTTTTACAACAAAATGTCATGTCTGCTTATCAGGTCAAAGTCATCCAGCCCTTAAGTCAAGATCAGATCTACCGTTTGGGTTATTACCAACATCTCAAGCAGCAACAAACCCTACAAGAAAAATTTTTGCTCAATGTCGAAATGCTGCGATTGTCATTCCGTGAAATGCTGCAAGCGAGTACGCTACAGCACAAAGGTTTGTTATTGGCTTTGCTGACCGGTGATGAAAGCCTGTTATCAAATCATTTAAAGCAACAATTCCAACAATTAGGTATTTCTCATTTATTGGCAATCTCTGGGCCACATGTCTTGGTTTTTGCGCTGATGCTGACTTGGGTATTAAAGTGCATGGTTCAGCGTTATGCGCCAAAATTATATTTATGGCAACCACGACAGGTGTTAGTACTGTTGCCTTTTGGATTCAGTGTACTGTTGTATGTGGCCTTTGTCGGTTTTGAAATTCCAGCACTGCGAACTTTATTAACCGTAGTTATTGCCAGTATTTTTCTATGGTTTAGACAGTCGATTCAACCATTCGCATTATTGATTTATAGTGCAAGCTTATTGCTGATCTATGATCCATTCAGTATTTTGTCTGCCGCATTTTGGTTGTCTTATGGGGCGTGCTTTATTCTGCTGCGCATCTATCAAACCATCAGGGATGTACCTCAAGAACAAGTCATCACAACGATTCAAAAACTACTTCTAGCGGTGAAGCTTCTGATTGAGTCGCAATGGAAAATCTTCATCGCATTACTGCCTTTGGTACTTATTTTCTTTCAGCAAATTTCATGGCTTGCACCAATCAGTAATCTGATTGCCATTCCATTGCTTAGTGGTGTAGTTGTGCCTTTAGGGATTATCGCAGCATGTATTTGGTTGTTGATTCCTACACTTGGGCAACTACTATTTCAGTTGAGTGATGGATTACTAGCTATTTTGTTATGGTTGCTCAATAGCCTCCAGCGCATTTCACCTGTGTTATATGGTGTCAGTTACACTCCCTTGATGATGTTGGGTTTTATTATTGGTATCGTGATTCTATTTCTACCAAGAGGCATAGTCCCCAAGATCTGGTCGCTGGCGTGCTTCTTACCGATTTTTCTCGGGATAAAAGTTCAATCAACGGTATTCTCTATTCTTGATGTGGGGCAAGGTAAGTACTCAAGACTTTACAATATGGAATTTAACCTAAGTGTTGGATTTTAAAGTACTATTTATGTTTTTTGGAAATTCCATATTTAATAAAGAAAAAATGGAATTTAATTATGGTTTTGATTATAAAACATACAAAAAATTCCATGGAAATTTAAAGAAAAAATAGCTAGGTTGCTGTTTAGCTATTAGGAATAGATAAAAAGTTCTTATTCCTTCCTAAGACTAAATTTTAATTTTGTCTGTTATGTACTTAATCTACTCACTAAACAGACAAAGGTTCTAGGTTTTTTTATATAATGGTTATTATGGAAGATAGTTCTTTAATTATGGGGTTGAAGTAATCAGATTGGTATGAGAAATTGATATTAATCATATTTAACCAAGATTAGGCTTTAGTTATGAAATTTAACAGCTTTGAGGATGAAAGCTATATAGCTTCTCTAGCAGCTAAGGTACTGCATCAAAGCTTTATTGAGAATGCACGCACTAACACGGTACTATATGTAGAAAATGATGCTATATGGAGTAAGTCTCCAAATAGCATTCCCGTTTTAATTAAACAATTGCCAGGACGTAACCCTGATCTGGCTAAAAAAATTGTAGCATTAGGAACTTATAGAATTAAAAAACGAACCATTAGTCCTTCAAACGAATAGTTCATTAAACAGAACTTTAGAATTATATGAATTTAGAAAAAAACAATCATTCCAGAATAACTAAATTATCTATAAAAACATGACTTCAATGACTAGTCTTATGATCCCATATTTCAGAATATTTTAAGAACTTTAACTGATCTAATTGCTTAAAGAATAGTTTTTTTTGTCATAAAATTTAATAATTGTTTCAACGAAAAACTATATTTGGTATGAAAAATTAAAAATAAACACAAGATATAGGTTTAATTTTAATTTTGGTTATAGTTTTATAAAAAATTGACAGCCTCAAATATTTCCACTATCTTACTGGCATGAATCAAAAGAAATTTTTGTTTCAGGGAGGACATATGCCTACATTTAATCCAGACATGTTAAGAATTGCTCGGGACCTAAGAGGGATGAGCCAGACTGAGCTTGTCCAAAAAATGGGAAATATTACTCAAGCTGCTTTATCCAAAATTGAGAAAGGAGACATTAAGCCTTCAGATGAAACAAAGTTTAATATTGCTAAGACCCTTAATTTCCCAGAAAGGTTCTTTCATCAAGATGACCACTTTAAAGTGTCTCCAATCAGTTTACATGCATACCGAAAAAAAGCTTCAACTACAGCTAAAATCCTAAATCAAATCAATGCTGAAATGACAATTAAAGCTTCAAATCTAGATAAGCTTGATCTGTTTTGTCAGTTAGAAGCATCTTTACCATTACCAAGTTATCAGATACATATAAATGTTAGTTCAGCCACTGAAGCTGCATTAAAGCTTCGTAAAGAATGGAATTTGGGACTAAACCCTATTGAAGATTTGACCGGACTCATTGAGAAAGCTGGAGTCTTTATTTTCTATTGTAATTTTGAAGAAGATCATATTGATGGGGTATCTTTACAAACTCAAAATAGCCCTCCTTGTATTTTCCTTAATGCAAACCAACCTAATGACCGAATTCGCTTTACCTTAGCACATGAGTTAGGACATTTAATTCTTCATAAATATGCTCCATCAATAGACATGGAAGAAGAAGCGAATGAATTTGCTGCAGAGTTTTTAATTCCAACTGAGGCTGTGCAAGGTGAGTTACAAACAACTAATCTTAAGACTTACGCAACGCATAAGTTGTTCTGGAAAGTTTCCATGGCTGCTCTAATTGTGAAATCAAAACACATTGGAGACATAAGTGACAGACAGTCCGCAACGTTATGGCGCCAAATGAGTATGTATGGTTACCGCAAAGCTGAGCCTTATTCCTTAGAAAGAGAGCACCCTCAACGCTTTGCTAAATTAATGATGGATTTTTGCCAAGGTGATAAGTCAAAAGTCATTTCAGATTTATCATCCTTCTTTAACTTATACCCGGAAGATTTCACTCAGCTTTATAAAGCTGATATCGAAGAGATGGAGAGATTTTCTATGGCTTCTTAATATTTTAGCCGACCCGAAGGTCGGCTAGTAAACGTGAGAAAGGCAGATTTGGGCATATGCCCCTGCGATTTCAGGACAAAAGACTTAGCTGTCCATAGTTACGGATAGATGTCTTTCACGTTAGTCCTCGTGATGTGGTGTCTCGATTCTAACGTAAAAGCTCTCTCCTCCGCAACGGACAACTCTGTCTACTCCTAAGTCGCACTCACATTACCATGCCCTATGTGAGGAGTAGACCTATGTCTACAAACGACGATGGCATTGAATATGTGTACACACGATTCATTACCAGAAACGGCAAACGTATTTATCACCCAAAAGGTGGTTTATACAAGTTTCCGAAACGTTCAAAAAAGTCAAAGTCTTAGATTGAATTAACTGAGCTAATGGCTTTTAAAAGTTTAAGTAATTGTTCTCTACCCAGTTTTTTTAGGGAGGCTGGGTACCAAATTAACTTACATTTTGAGAGAGCAACACATGAGTTTGCAAAATAAATTTTTTACATTTGATCGACGAATCTATTTAACCCGTCATGATTCAGAGTATTCAAATGCTCGTGAAAAAGACGATAGCATTACAGCTGCAATCAAGGCTAAATTTAAAGAAAAAGGTTATCCCGTTATTGATGACTTTATTCAAGGTTCACTTGTTACTTATACGACCATTAAAGAACCTGGCAAAGATTTTGATATTGACCGTGCCATAGTCATTGATTATGAAGGATCTCCATCAGATCCATTAATTCCCAAAAAAGTCATTTTAGAAATTCTGGAAGATCGTGGATTTCAAAATGCTAAAATCAAAAAACCTTGTGTTACTGCTGATTATAAATTTAAGAATCTACATATTGATATCCCAGTGTATAGAAAGAATTCATGGGGAGGATATGAATTAGCAGTGGGGAAAAAAGACTCAGCTGATGAGCATAAAATTTGGTCAGAATCCTCGCCCAAAGAACTTATTGACTGGGTCAATGACTCATCTCAATTCAGCGTGTATGCCACAGAAAAACTATATCAATTTCGCAGATTGGTAAGGTATCTCAAACGTTGGAGAAACCTGAAGTTTAGTCCTGACGTGTGCAGAAAGATCTATTCAATAGGTCTAACAGTAATGATTAAACAGAACTTTAAACCAAGTATTGATGAAGACGGGTTTCCAAATGATTTACTCGCGCTAAAAGCTACAGTTGATTCAATTCTGGATTGGTCTGGCTATTTTCAATTGCACTCTGATGATCAATGGAAAGTAAAAGTTAACCTCCCAGTTCATCCATCTAGAGATATTTTTCATGGTAGTAGCCTAAATACGGGCACTAGATTTAGAAATCAATTAACCAATTTACGATCAATATTGCAGGATGTAATTGATGCATCAGATGAAGCTGAACAATGCTCTTTACTGGTCAAAGTATTTGGTGATGACTTCCCAAATAATGTAAATACCAACAGTGCAAGCACGGCTCAAAAAGTGCAATTCGCTACTTCTGGAGCTGTAGGGACATCTCAAGGCGCATGAACTACTCTTCAATCCTTGATCATCTGACAAACCGCGGATACAAAGTATCCGCAACCGAGTTTTGTTTGTTTCCAGCTCTGAGTATCGAATGTTCCGTTGCGGGTTACGATGTCACCTTAATTCATCTAAAAGATGAAGAACTTACTGCTATGCCTTCATTTTTTTTAAAGTCTCCTGATAAGTATGGGCGAATCGCACATACACTTGAGAATAAGACTTTAAATGTGGCTTCAATATGCGTAAATGTTCCGGATTCGGTATCTATCAATTTTGAGGTGCCCGAACGAGCCTTTGAAGAATCCTTAAAACGGCATATTTCTTTATTAGAAAGAGGTTTATCTGATTCCAAATGGAATGAAGAAGAATTATTACGAGAATTTTTGGCAGGCTGGAATCATATTCAAGACCAAAAGTATGAGGACTTTTTATGCTTGTCTGATAAAGGAGAGTTTGAGCTTCTTAATATTCTTCCTCCCAAGAAAGGTGTTAAATACGGACTGAATGCTTGCCATTTTGGGATACCTCAGGAATTTAAACAAAAGCCTCAGTTTTCAGTAATTAATGATCACATCAATAACCGTGGTAAGCCTAAAGGAGTTGGATGTATTGTTCCTTTAGAAAAGTTAATCCCAGCCCCATGGCAAAGTGCAGACTTAGAAGAATGGTATCTTGAAATACTCAAGTTTATTTCTCAGGATGTTTTTGAGTCTTTAACCCGTACCCTCGGACAAACTCGAGACCATGCCTTTTGGCTTGTATTTAATGCGGATACACCTTCAGGTAAAACTTGGTTTGGTATCCATTTTCATTTAAAAAATAATATTAAAAGCAAAAAAGGCCTGCCTCTTAATCGTGAGCATTTAGAGTTCTGGGAACTCAAGGCAATGAATGTACGTTTATTTAATAAAGAACGAGTAATGCCACGAAGTGGAGCTATTCAGGAACTACAAAACAAAAAAGTTTTACTTGTAGGTTGCGGATCGGTTGGGAGCCAAATTGCTAATCAACTTGCGTCCACAGGTATCGGCCATATAACACTTTCTGATCCCGAGACATTTTCTTTAGATAATTTATACCGCCATACTCTTGCAGCTCACTATATTAGCTGGCCTAAGACTTGGGGCTTACAAACAGAATTGAGTAATAAATATCCTTGGCTAGAAGTCCAGGTTATGTTTTCAGAACTCCTAAGCCTAAGATATGAAAATATATTAAATACTTTCGATCTCATCATTATCGCAATCGGTTCACCTACACAAGAACGTATTTTTCATGATTACTGTATTAAGAATTCAGTTGAAACTGCTGTCATAAATACCTGGGTGGAAGGTTACGGAATTGGGGGACATGCTGTACTAGATATTCCTGATTCAAAAGGTTGTTTAAGATGTGCATATGTTGATCCAATTGATTTTTCACGAGGCCTAGGTTCCAACCTTAATTTTTTAAAACCTAATCAAAACCTTACAAAAAATCTTGCGGGTTGCGGAAATGCATTCTTACCTTATAGCAACTTAAGTGCATTACAAACCGCTCTTATTACTTCTAATTTAGCGATCAAGTTTTTAATGGGCCAATTACACAGTTCTTCAAAAGTGAGCTGGAAAGGTAGTGATTTTGATGTTATCCAGGCTGGTTTCCAGGTAACTGATCGATATACACAGTTTTCAAAATCATTAGAAATTCTCCCTCTTCTAAATAGTGGGTGTGATCTTTGCAATGATTGAAAATTATTACTTGCTCCCCTCTAAACAGTTTGAACTCTATATTTCCCATGAAGTTATTCAAACATGGACGAGATATAAGCAACTTGATAGAAAAGATCTAGAAGCATGTGGTGTTCTGATTGGCAATCAGAGCTCCTCTAACCCTAATCAGTACTGGATTGAAGACTTAACTGAGCCTATGCCAAAAGATTGCAGATCTACGCATAGGTTTACCTTAAAAGATCCGGGACATCAAAAGAAAGTAGATTCGGCATTTTCAAAATCAAACGGAACCTCGGTTTATCTAGGAACTTGGCATAGCCACCCGCAAAACATTCCAACTCCGTCACATATTGATTATGCAGACTGGAAAAGTTGCATTTTGAGAAATCCTGACCGCCAGCTTTTTTTTGCCATAGTGGGCATTCAAGCAATACGAATTTTCTTTTACTGCTCCCTTCAAGGGTGGAATCAAGCAGAGATCAATAATCATCTAGTACGATAAGGACTATAAGAATGACTGAAGTTACTTTTACTGAAACACTTGTACAAACGGTAAATCCTCCATTTGATTCATTAAAGACGGCACAAGAGTTCACAACTACAATTCAAGATTTCATTACATGGGATACAGTCGGTCTACTTATTGATGAAAGTGGTCAAAACTTAGTTATTTTATTATTAGCAAATGATGCTGTAATCAGTTCCCTAAGGGCTAACCTGTATGAGACTGATCTACTTCAATTCATATTAGAGCTATCTAATAGACAAACAAAAAAAATTATTCTGCATGCTTGGCAAGGTCATACAATAAATTGTTCTCATTTAAGCGATTTAAAAAAACTTGAGCATATTTGGCATAATAAAAGCGCTTTTCAAGCTACAGAATTTATTAAAGTAAATGACATTAAAAAATTCATCAAAAGCTATTTTAAGCCAGTAAAAAAAATTGGACGAGGTAATCCGTTTACTGCCGAGACAAAGCGGTTGGTCATGCAAGATAGTCATGGACGCTGCATGTTCACTGGATGCGGTGATCGACTAGATATCGAACAACTTACAGGCATGAAGGGTAATATAGGATATCTGGCTCATAATGTAGCCTCTTCAGAAAGAGGTGAAAGAGGAATTCCGTACCTTTCCGACGTGCTTTCCGATGACCCTGCAAATGTACTACTCTTGTGTGATAAACATCACCGGTTAATTGATAAAATTGCAGCAAGTGATTACTCAGCACAACAACTGAGCGAAATGAGAAAATCCTATTGTGATTTAGCAAACACTTTACTTGATGCCCTAGCATTCAGCCCGATTCCAGTATATTCAATTCTTTGGGCCGTAAATAGTAATGCTGTCGGTCATCCAGAACCTAAAGAGATTGCATCATGTTTATCACCATTACAACATCGAATGGATGGCTACCTTCAAAGGCTATGTGATAGTAATACGATATATATGAAAAATCCTGACCAGTTTTCACAACAACTCGTCATGATTATTCAGAATGAAGCCGACAAAATTATCCAGCAAACAAGTTTAAATGGACATCGTGCTGCAATCTTCGCATTTGGGCCTATGCCGGCACTTATTGGCTTAGGTGCTTTATTAGGTAATAAAGGAAAGTTTCTCCCAATGTTAAGGGATAGAGAAGCGAATCGATGGGGATGGCCAAATACTTCAGCTGCTGATCAATCATATGAAACGATTGGAATTGGAACTCTTCGAAAGGCTCCCGATGTGGTTTTATGTGTAAATTTCACAGCTATTATTGATAAAATCAAAAATAAGGCTCTTGAGTTAAAAGCTGAATTGAATGCTGATATTATTGAAATTAATGCGCTTGAAGAATATATAGGAAGTAAAGCTGTTCCTCATCCCCATAATATTTTAAAGTTCACAGCTGAACTTCAGAAACTTTTGCATCTATTAAAAGATAAACATGGTGTAAAGAGAGTCCACCTTTTAATTGCTGCACCAAATGCAGCCTGCATAGCTTTAGGACAAGCTATTGATCTACATCATCCTGATATTATTATCTATGACTTTGCACAAGATACTATGCTCCCTAAACTCATTATTAGAAATGATTCACGCGGAAATCACTTAGAACTTCCCTAAAAGACCTAATTTAAAAGCTTATTTTTTAATATATTAAAAATGGGATAGACCTTATGACCAATATTTCTACTGATCAAAATAAAACCATTCTGATGAAAATAAAGTAAAACCGTTATGGGAGATTCTTAAACCCTATAAAGACAAATATTTACAAGTTTGGTGGTATGGAGGAATGAAAAAATGCTTGGAGTACAGCATAGGTCCATGTCTTTTGAGAGACGTTTAAAAAGATTTCAGTCCCATTGATAATTCTATTCAGTTTACGACAAACATTACTGATCTTGTATCTTGGCAAGTTGATTCAATTTGGTATCATTGGATTATGGAAAGCTTGTGTAAAAGCGATGGAAGTCAAAACCAGATTTAATACAAAAAGCTCACTATTACATAGGTGAAAAGGGATTAACGACCTATCATTTAAGAATATAAAGTAAAGATTTATAGACTCGAATGATAGTTCAGAACTATTAAATTCTAAAGGGATAAATTATTAATGTATCCCTTTATTTTTTCTTTAATATTTACAACAATTATATCACTGGATTTTCATCACTCAGCACTGTCTAGATATTTTTCAGCATCTAGAGCAGCCATACAGCCTGAACCTGCTGAAGTAATCGCTTGACGATAGATACTATCAGCAACATCACCGGCAGCAAAAACGCCTGCTACAGAAGTCGCTGTTGCGTTACCTGAAGTACCACTTTGTACTTGAATATAGCCATCACGTAAGTTTAGCTGACCTTCAAACATAGAGGTATTTGGTTTATGGCCAATTGCAATGAATAAGCCTTGAACTTGTACTTCTTGTTTGCTGTCATCTTTCGTAGATTTTAAACGAACACTTGTTACGCCAGTATTGTCACCAAGAACCTCTTCAACTTCATGGTTCCAAACAATACTGATTTTGCCTTCTTTTTCTTTAGCAAATAAGTGATCTTGTAAAATCTTCTCAGAACGTAAAGAATCACGACGGTGAACAAGCGTCACATGTGCAGCAATATTTGATAAATAAAGCGCTTCTTCAACTGCAGTGTTACCACCACCTACAACCATCACTTTTTGATTTTTGTAGAAGAAACCATCACATGTTGCACAGGCACTTACGCCTTGGCCCATAAACTTCTGTTCAGACTCTAGACCAAGGTACTGAGCCGTAGCACCAGTTGCTATAATCAAAGCGTCACAAGTGTACTCATCCATATCACCTTTAAGAACAAAAGGGCGTACGTTTAAGTCCACTTCCTTAATATGGTCATAGACGAGTTCTGTACCAAAGCGTTTAGCATGTGCCTGCATCCGATCCATTAATGCAGGACCTGTTAAACCTTCAGGATCGCCCGGCCAGTTGTCAACTTCGGTTGTTGTTGTAAGCTGCCCACCTAGTTGTAAACCTGCAATTAAAGTAGGTTTAAGGTTGGCACGTGCTGCATAGACAGCTGCACTATAGCCCGCCGGGCCAGAACCGAGAATTATCAAACGTGAATATTTACTTTGCATTTAGTTCTCTCCATTAAGTTACAGGCTACGCTGGTTAACACGTTTTGATAATTCTTCAGCAGATTCTTTACGTTCAGAATATCGATCAGTTAGATACAGGCTTTGTCCACGCGTAAGTAATGTAAACTTATAGAGTTCTTCCATCACATCTACTATACGATCGTAATAAGAAGATGCTTTCATACGTCCATCTTCTTCAAACTCTAAAAAGGCTTTAGGAATTGAAGATTGATTCGGGATTGTAATCATCCTCATCCAGCGCCCCAAAATACGCATCTGGTTAACGCTATTAAAAGATTGTGAACCACCACTAACTTGCATAAGTGCTAAAGTTTTACCTTGCGTCGCACGTATTGCACCACCAGCCAAAGGAATCCAGTCGATTTGGGACTTAAAGATAGAACTCATAGAACCATGACGCTCAGGTGAACACCAAACCATACCCTCTGACCAAGCCAAAAGTTCATGCAATTCTTTTACTTTTGGATGTTCAATATCGGCATCTTCTGGCAAAGGTAATCCTTTCGGATGAAAGATTTTTACTTCAGCACCAAACTCCTCCAAGATTCGTCCTGCTTCCATCACCGCTAAACGGCTATAAGAGCGTTCACGATTCGAGCCATATAACAATAAGATGCGCGGTGCATGATCCAGTGCTTTAGCTTGAACTTTCTCTAAAGTAGGTCGAGCAAGAAGATTCATATCAACATTTGGGAGATTCATAGATTTACACCGATTCAAAATACTTTTTTCTTAGCCATAAAGAGACACTGACCAAAGCAATCAAAACTGGTACTTCAACTAATGGCCCAATTACTGTAGTAAATGCCACAGGCGATGCTAAACCAAAGGTTGCAATGGCTACAGCCAGTGCTAACTCAAAATTATTACCCGCAGCAGTAAATGAAATTGCTGTAGTTTTTGGGTAGTCATTACCCATCCACTTACTCATAAAGAAACTAATGAAGAACATTGCGATAAAGTAAATTGTTAATGGAATCGCAATTCGAATTACATCTAAAGGCAGACTCACTACATCTCCACCTTTGAGACTAAACATAGCAACAATAGTAAACAGTAATGCCAATAGACTTAATGGACTGATCTTCGGTAAAAAGACATTTTGGTACCACTCTAAGCCTTTGGCGTTGACTAAGATCAAACGGGTCAAGAAACCAAGAAAGAAAGGAATACCCAAGTAAATCAATACCGCGTGGGTAATCGTCCAAAAATCCACATTGATTACTTGCCCAGCAATACCAAAATAGGGTGGTAAGAAGGTAAGGAATAACCAAGCATAAGTACTAAAGAACAAAATCTGAAAGATACTATTGAATGCAACCAATGCTGCTACATATTGGTTATCGCCGCAGGCTAAACCATTCCAAACTAAAACCATTGCAATACAACGAGCCAATCCAATCAGGATTAGTCCAGTCATATACTCTGGATAGCTATGCAAAAAAATAATTGCTAATGCAAACATTAATACAGGAGCAATAATCCAGTTCTGTACTAAAGACAAAGTTAATGTTCTTTTGTCTTTAAATACTTGTGGCAGAGCTGCATAGTCCACTTTGGCTAACGGTGGATACATCATCAGAATCAAACCAATCGCAATTGGAATATTGACAGAGTCCACACTCATTTTGTCTAAAGTAACGGAAGCTTGAGGTAAGAAGACGCCTATCGCAATTCCCAATCCCATCGCAATGAAAATCCATAGCGTAAGGTTACGATCTAAAAATGATAGTCTTTGTTGAGCCATGATTTTCTCATTCAATATCTGATATGTGATTGATTGCAGCAATTAATTCAGGACGAGACATATTTGCTGTATCAAGTGCAAATAAAGCATCTAAACGACGGTTGATATGGTCTACTGTCACTTGGAAAGCTTTTAATTTTTCCTCTTTAGGCAAGTCTAAATGTGATGGATCAGCCAAGCCCCAATGTGCCTTGATAGCTCCCCCCAAATAAAGAGGACAAGCTTCTTGAGCTGCTGAATCACACACAGTAATCACTACATCAGGTTGATATTGCTCACAGTCATCAATGGTTTTACTCCATAAACCTTCTGTTGACAGACCAAGGTTTTCCAAAGTTTCAATAGTCAATGGATGCACCTGTCCTGATGGCTTACTACCTGCACTGTATGCTTTCCAGTCATGAGGAGCACGACTGTTAAAAAGCACTTCAGACAAAATGCTACGACAACTATTTCCAGTACACAAAAAAAGGAATTTCATAATCTATTACTCACAATAACTATTTATAGAAAGCATGTTGGTATTGCTTACAACTTGACTAGATGATGTTTTCTTTAAAGTAATTAGAATTTCAAAACACCATGCTGGAAGTTGTTGATTAATGCTGTAGTACACCCATTGGCTTTGTCGTCTGTCTTGTAAGAGGCCAGAAGAGCGTAATAACGCTAAATGCCTTGAAATCTTTGGTTGACTCAGTTGTAGCTTTTCTGTCAGATCACAAACACAGAGTTCTTTATTCTCAGCAATTAAAGTGACAATATTGAGACGGGTTTCATCTGATAAGCATTTAAAAAAATTAACTTGATCCATCTTTGCTACCTATAAATTTGGATATGCAGATAACCACATACAAGAACTAAATTTTTTAATTTACTCTCTGACCATTTACGTCGATCACTTGTTCACCATCTTCTTTAGTGAAAGCACCTTTTTGTGGTAATGGCAGAATATCCAAGACAACTTCTGAAGGACGACTTAAGCGAGTGCCTAATTCAGTAACAACAAATGGTCGATTAATCAAAATAGGATGTTCAAGCATAAAATTAAGTAGTTGTTCATCGCTCAAATCACTGCGATCAAGCTGTAAATCCCGATAAGGATCTACATTCTGACGAATAGCATCTCTTACTGTTAAGTTTGCATCCTGAATCAATTTAACTAATTCGTCATGACTAGGCGGTGTAATGAGATATTCAATAACGATTGGCTCGATTCCAGTATTACGAATCAAAGCCAAAGTATTCCTGGAGGTTCCACAAGCAGGGTTATGATAAATTTTAATCATTATCAACTGACTCTTTTTTGATTAGTGCAATTATTAGACATTAAAATATATGAATATCCATATATATGCAATAGCAGATGTTATGACATCTATCAATATTGTTGTATTAAATCTTGTCTGTATTGCAGAGACTAAAAGCTAATGATGAAATTCAGTAAAATGCTTTAATACAAAGCACAACAGGTATTAGAGTGGAAAGCTAAAAATAAAATAATCCCAGAATACTGTGCGCATCACCTGATTATCTTAGTCAGCATGGGGTGCCAGAAGTTCTTGAAGATATTGCAAGTCACGACTGCTTAAGGCTTTCTAACGCTCCACAGGGGGAAGTTCATGGATGGGGAGAGAACCATCACGCAGTCTGTAGATGTGCGCGGTTTTCATGTAGTAACGTGGAAGGCGTTCGTGAGCTGTGTGTTGAGGGGATTGGTATTGCTCAGCTTACATGGCTGGATGTTAAATGAGAGTTGGCTAATGGTACATTGAATAAAGCTACACTTCAGGGTCTCTAGTCTCAGAAACTGTCTATATGGGCAGTGCTACCTGTTGCTAGATTTATGCCACAGCGTGTTATTACTTTCATTTAACAAACTATTCATCCAATTAATCCATCTCCAAAACATAAGCTTATAATATTTATTTAGTTTGTGTTTTAGTAGTTTATTAAATATTTAAATGTCTCATGTATCTCTCAGATAAATACATAATATAAGTGAATGCAAGCAAGCGTGGGTCATACCGTCTGATCGCACCCAGGAAGATCAAGAGTATTCACATTGATTCCTATTTCATTGAGAATGGTATTTACATTTTTAACTAATCAAGAATAGCAAATAGATCATACATATCGTAATTAATTTTTTTTAAAATAAAGTCCATTCATCTTACGATATGTATCATGACCAAATAATCCTATTGCTGTAGTACCTAATTTAAAACATCTTCCATGAATTTAATGTTGGAATTAATATTTCTGATATCATTTTCTAATTTTTGCTGATGCACGATAAAATATTTTTCAAGTGTTTTATCATCAGCCAAGAGTGTTTTGATAAAATTTATATTGTTCTCTTTGTCTTGAATTTGGCATAAAAACTCTGTTTTTTTTTCAATAAATAGAGTCTCAAGTTTTTGTTTTTTATATTTTTCTCTTAAATTATCTAAACGTTGGGTCTCTTTGTAGCTGAAGGCTCTTTTTGTAGACTGAGAGATATCTACTTCTAAATATTGGCATTTTACTAAAATTCTTAACCCGGCATACATCAGCCATCGATCTTCTTCTGTACTAATATGTTTACTCAAGGCCATTTTTTCCCAAAAATGTTTAGCTTGCCAATTCCTGATCTCATGATTTGCAAAAACACCCATAAACTCATCGTATAAAGGCAAATTTACGGTTTTTCTCATGATGGGCTGTCCTAAATACAAAAGAGGATTATAGTCCGTGGATATATAGTCCTCAATTGTTGATATTTCTGTTTTTTGAGCAATTAGTTTCAAATGTCAGAATTATCAGTTGCAATTGGTCGATTAATACGCATTCGTCGAATGCAAGAAAAAATAACTCAAGAGTCCCTTGCGCTTCAATGTGGCATAGATCGTAGCTATATGGGACGTATTGAACGTGGGGAAGTTAATCTAACTGTGTTAAAACTTTACGAAATAGCAAATATCTTACAAGTAAATCCTAGAGAATTATTACCATAAGTGAGCCAAAACATGATTCTGTGTTGAGCTCCAATGTCTGAATTTTAGGCAGTGATTAATTTATATCGTAATGACTTAAATGAATCCTCATATAAACCAACTAAGCAAATTCAGACTGTTTCATTGGCTTAGCTGGTATGTCAATGAATCAAACAGCATAGAATAAATGCTTTAGGATTGATAACTAATTCCTGTAAAGTTGCAATACAATCACTACTTGGATTTTTAGGTCAGTTATTCAATTTAAAGCAGGATATTAACTTCCGTAATAGAGGATGAATTAACACTTATTAATTTAAAACGAAAAATTAAGGATAAGAAATATATCTATTCATACCTTGATGTTTAAACTTTAGAAAGTATTTTATCTTAAATTTTTGATTTTAATAATGTTGGTTTTTGATGGTGAAAATTTTTGAATTTCTAACTTTAATTCGGCTAACTCAAAGATTGTAGATGCTAACTGTTCCATTAAAGAATTATTAATTTTTAATAGCTCTTTATACTTAAATTTATAATTGTCTTTTACTCTATTCAATTCAGTCAATTTGTATTGAGAATCTCTATGTTTTAATTTTTTTTTCTGATCTTCTTTTGCAAGTGTAATAGCATTTTTAAGTTGAGTTATTTCAATTGTATTTCCTTTAATAGCACCTCTGCCACGGCCTGCTTCTAGTGCTACAGAATCAAAACTAATTCTCCTTTCTTGATCAATCAAACGTGCTAAAGCAGCATAATATGCAATGATTGCTTTTGATTGTTTTTTAGAATCATTAATCATCATTATTCTCCAATGATTTCAGTACGATTATCAATAAAATTCTGAATTTGATTTATCTCAGTTGCCAAATGAATGGCTGTTAGGCTATCTGGTGCTAAATTTTGTAATTGATTTCTGAAATTTTTCAGAGCAACTTTTAACGCTGAAATTGTGCGATCAGAAAATATTGCATCTTTACATGTTATACATGGGGTGATTGTAAGTTCAGCGATTTCTTCGCAGCTTCCTTTTCTAGAACATCCACCTAGAGGAGTACGCCTATACGACATTTTCCCATCACGTATATTGTTAAGTGCAGTTTTTTCATCAACCAAGAAAAGGGGAAGAATTTGCCCTTGTTTTGCAGTTTGTAGACGAAAACCTTCACCACCATAGAGTTTACTGATTGAATTCATCACGTCACTTTTAAAATTAATAAATTGATCTATATGTTGCTCGTCTACAAATGACTCAATCAGATCTTTATCAAATAAATTAATTGTCTTCATTGCATTATTTGCATAATAAAAAGTCATACAATAAGTAATATGCTTTAATTGAGCTTTCAAAGCAGGAATCTTAACAAAGCCACTGCGTGCAGCATATACAGTTAACGAACGACGAAATTGATGAGGGGAGAGCCTAAAATGAGATCCAATTTTAAAGTTATAAGATTCAAATTCAAAAGCAGTAGTGGTCAACTTTAACTCTTTTAAATCATTACTATCTATTCTAGAATCAAAATTAAAATTATCTAAAGCATTTTTTAATAAAATAATACGCATATAAGGGTAATCGTAAAAGCTGTTAATAGGGTTTTTTCTTCTCATACCTGAAAAAGTTGCTAAGGGAACCTTGTCATGATCTATAGTATTTAAATCTACATTAATAGATTTCAAATAACCTTTAGTGATTGTTTGTAAGACATTAATAGCTAGGGAAACCTGAGAGCTGGTTATCCAGGAGGTTTTGATTGGACCAGATTTAGTAAATTTGCTAGTGTATCCATTTAAAATATAAATAGTTTTATTATTTAAATTTATTTTTTCATAGCAATTGAAAGGAAGAAGAAGAACTTCAGAGTGTCGCATCCCAGAAAACATAATTAATTTAATTTGTGCTAAATTAGCTATGTAAATAAAATGATGGCTTAATTTTATGAAACTTGAAATTTTGTACCTTAAACAATAATCATAGATATTATTCTCTTTGATGAAATCATAAAATTCTTTATTATTTATATTCTTAATTAATAGGGATTTTTGTAGAAATATTGAGTGTTGATCAAAATTTTTTAATATCTCATCTATAAATAAATTTAATTTAAAGTAAATTCTTGATGGGATAACTAAAAATTGCTTATATGGTTCGTTACTCATAAGGGATTTTAGTGTTAGTAAGTGTTTTTGTTGTTCTTGATTTAAACTTAGGTCATGATTTTTAAAAACTATAGATATAGCTGATAGTTTTTTGAAAAGATTTGAGAAACGACCAAATTTACAACGCTTGTGAAATGAAATATATTCAAATATTTTTTTTATTAAAAAAATATTCTTTGAAAAATTATTTAAAGATGTATTGCACTCAATTGCAAATCTTAAAAATTTTTTTATTACTATGCTATAGTCTCCAAGTATAGTATGAATGGATGAAGATTTTGCAGTATTGGTGTTACAAAAAATGAAGCCATATATAATTATTTTATATTCATAAATAATTGTTTTTTTTAAATTAACATTACAATTATCAAAAACATCGAAGTAAATTTTTTTCTTTCCAGTCGGTCTGTGAGAATAATATGTGAAATCCCAGATGTCATCTTTGAACCTTGATAATATTTGTTGATTGGAATCATAGCTAATAGGTGTATCATCATTTGGATAACAAGATGAAAATTCATCATTAAAAAAGTGAATTTTATTTTTTGTACTGATATTTTTCATATTATAGTGACTCCATTTCAATTAACATGTTTAAATGGTTGTTCCAATATTCATCCAAAAATCCTTCATTAACTTCTTCTGTAATTTTGATAATTGTTTCTTTCAGATTGTGATTGTTTTCTATAATAAAATTCAAAATTTCATCAATTCTGTAAATGATCCTTATTTTTTCTTCTTTTATTTGATTGTTGAATTCTAAAATAAATTTTAAAGATATTAATTTTCTTAAGTCTTCTTCGTTTAAAAAAATAACATAACTTTCACAAAATAAACAACTTTTTGGGTTTTTGCATTCTAAAGTTGTTATTTCTTTATTAAAACCAGAGATTAATTGGGGGGGATGGGTGGAGCAATTCCCAATTACAGTATTTTTGGTGTGTTTACTTTTAAATTTTACTGGTATTATGTTGTCATTATTCCTTCCTTTTAGAATTATATTTTTTTCAAAATGATCAAAATAATCAGTGATTTGATAGGCCATTTCTTTGAAACTGGCATCAGAGTAAAACTTATCTAATATTTTTGGTGTATTACCTAGTTTGACAGAAGTTAGAATTAGACTATTAGTGGAATTTAAATAATTATTAGCAACATTTTTTCTTAATTCTCTGTTTGTTGCTGTTGTAACTTTAAAGATACTTTTATACTTTTCGTTAAATTTATCAAATAACACACTATCTATTTCAGTTATTTTATTTATACTTAAGAATCTTTTTATGGGTAATTTTATAAATAGTAGAGATTTATGGTAATCCGAAATATCATCTTTATAAATATTGTTTATTTTTTCTCTAAGTAAAATGTATTTTTTAAATAAATGTTTAAATTTTAATCCAAACTCAATATTAACTTTTTTTGAATTGGATCTATTTTTTATTCCATAGGCTCTTTTGCCTTTTTCATTGGAAATTGTTTCAAAGGCATCTATTTTTAACTTATAAATCGTTGATTCATTTGCACCTGAAACAGATATTAATAATTTTGCAAAACATATAATGCAGAAATTTGTCATAATTATTTTTGTTTCACAATCTTTAAAATTTAGTGTATTTAAGTAATTGATTCTTTTTATTTTTCTTTTATAATGTGTTATGTATTTTTGCTTTTCATATTTGTCTTTTGTTTTTAAGTTTAACTTCGTTTCAAACTCATCAAGTGTAACTATTTTATCTTGTTCATACATGGTTTCTAAATAAAAATCATTGGCTTTGTTTATTAAATTGAGATCAATATAGACCTTTTTTAAGTTGTATTCATTTAAATCTATCATGCAAGGAAGTTCCTTGTTGTTTAAGATATGATCTGATAGTGTGTTGAAAATTTTTAATAATATTTTAATTTTATTAGTTATGCTCTCATCTATATTTTTTTTAATTTCAATATTTTTAACTCTATATGATTCAATCATTCTTATTAATGAATAAAAATGATTGATGTCAATCTGGGTACAATATGATAAAAATTTTGCAAGTTGTGATTGCTGATTTTTAAATGCTTCAGTAGAGACAGTTTTTCCAAGTTCATTCTTTTTAATTTCAATGTCGGCTATTAGCTTTTTGGAGTAACCTATATATATTTCTTCAGCATCTTTTAGATTGCTTAAATCATGTTTTTCAAAATTTTTATTAATAAATTTTATTATGCTGCTTATGGTTTTGTAGAGACTATAAATTGAAGTATAAGCTAAATTCTTGTTAAAAATATCATTTATTATATTTTTAACACCTCTGATTCTATCCTTTTTTAAACTCTTTAATTTAACCAAGCAGCCATAATCTTTTGTAATATTTTTTCGGTCAAATTTAGTATAGGTATAGCACCAAGAACCAAAATCCAAATGAAGTAGTCTATCATTTTTTTTTATTGTGCAAATTAGATTGGGTATGCTTTTGTCTTTAATTTTTAGAATTTTATCTATACTTCCTTTATCATTTAATAAGATAAATTCAATTTTACGTTTTGTATATAATTTAAGAATTTCAGTCATTAAGCATACTCCCAAATATTTTATTTTCTAAATCTTCCTGTGCTGTACTAAATTGATCAATTATTTCTTGATAATTCAAATAATTTAAAGTCGTTGATATATTGTTGTGACCCATAGCTTCTTTTAGTAATAGTAAGCATTGATCCTTGTTGAGATTTCTTTTAAGCAATATTTTTAAATAATTCATTCCAAAAGTTGCCCTTAAATCGTGAAATTTAAAAGCCCTAAAATCATGGTGTTCTTCTTTTATCTTTTTTACCAATTCATCTAAATTTTTCCTAATGGCCTCACCATTTCTTATTACTATGTTTTGATTTTGAGTATTTTTTATATCTAAAATTTCTTCTTTGCTAGTGTAGTAGGGTAGACCTGACTTTGTTATAAAAACATAATTTTCATCTGTTGTTCCATAAAAACTTTTTAATGCACGTTTATGCCAAGTTTTAGAGTTTATATAGTTATCTAATGAAAATATTAGGTTTTTGGGGAAGTATAAATTTAATGATTTATTGAATTTTGTATCTACTCCAGTATTTGCCCCAGCTTGTAATATATACGTATTGTTGATCTGATTTTCTTTAATTTTTTTAATAAGTTGCTTTAAATGATATACTTTTAAAGTACCAATAGTTTGTATTCTTGCACCTGTTAAAAGTGAAATTAGACATATCAATTGTAATTGTCTATTCCCAAAACGTTCTAAATATTCTATAAAAATCTTTTGCTGGTTATCCGTTAGTGGTTTTAAACCTCCTCCATCATGAATCACATCATATTCTATGTTTTTTTTCGGTTGACGTATTGCCAAATCAGAGCTTTTAATAATTTTTTGAAATTCGAGACCAAGAGTGTTGTTTAATGTTATACGTTTTATAATCCTTTCATAAGGGTTGTTTTCAAAATTCGATTTGCTTATAAACTTATTTTTTAAAAGTCTTTCATAGAAGTCTACAATTCGGTTAATTCTTCTGCTAGCAGTGGATTTGTGGTATTTACTCTTATGCACTTGGTCTAATAAATAACTTCTATATTGATATGTGGCTCTATATCTATTTAGTTGAGGGAAATAAAATATATCGATATTTCTTTCAGTCAGAAATTTATAGTAATCTAGCAGATCTATAGCTATTGCCTTGAGAGTGCTTCCTGTTATTTCATTACTTTCAATCATATATAGAATTAAATATAAATTAGCTAACTCCCAGATTTTTCCATCTTCTTTAATTATTATTGGAAACTTAGCAACATAAGAATTATATTTTATTTCATTTTCTGAATATTCTAATTTTAGATTTATTAAATTATCGGTAAGGTTATCTTTTTTTAATGGTGTAATTATTTTTTTTAATTGGAAATTACAAACATATCTTATATGAGGTGTTAGATTGATATCTTCTTTATTATCAAACATTTGTGTCATTATTGTATCCATTTATTTTACTTTTCAAAAAATATATCATTTTTTCCACATTAGGAAAGTATAGGTATTGTTTTAGATATACAAAGTGTAGGGTAGGACAGGCCGTATTTTTACAGCATCCAGAACTGAGCTTAATGATCGATACGGGTGGGTCATATGATGAAACTAAGTTTAGCTTGGGCGAGCGAGTGATTATCCCTTTTTTAAGGCAGCAAGGGATACGGACATTGGATCATGTGATTTTGTCTCATCTAGATCAAGATCATAGTGGTGCATTTGCAGCAATTCAAAATGCTTTTGTAATCACTCAAGTGCAGTCCAATGAGCATAATGAAAAAATGCCATTTAAAAATAATTTCTCATTGTGCCAACAAGGTCAGACTTGGTCATATTCAAATCTAAAAATAGAAATTTTATCACCCGATCAGGAGGGCTTGGCTGTTGCAACACACCAGCAAAATGAACAGTCTTGTGTGGTATATCTGCAATTCTTAAATGCACAACCGTATCAAAGTTTTCTGATTATGGGGGATGCGGGGTGGGAAACCGAATATAAGCTATTGCAGCACTATCCTGATTTAAAAGTGGATGTTCTAGTTTTAGGGCATCATGGCAGTAAGCATAGCTCTGCCTATGATTTTTTAGCGACATTAACCCCTAAATTAGTGGTCGCATCAGCTGGCTTTAATAATCGTTATGGCCATCCTAGTCGAGAATTACAAAGTCGCCTTCAAGCTTTAAATATTCCTTTGCTTAATACTGCACAGGCAGGTAGTTTAAGTTTTATCTTTAACAGTGGTACCGTTGAATTAAAACAACAGCGGCAGCAACGGAAATGGTTACTAAGAGAATAGCCTAGACCTCTTTATTTTTTTGAGTTCGTTGACGCACTTCGGTCACTTTCGTCAGCGCTTCATTTTCATCAATATCGTAGATTTTCTTTAAGGCGGGATTAGCGCGAAAACGTTTGTAGCTCCAGTGGTAATGTTCTGGATAACGTCGAATCAGTTGCTCTAAAGTTTGATGGATAATTAAAGTACCATCTTCTGCTGTACCTTGATAAATCTGGGGATTGATTGGCTCGATATACATATCAAAGCCATCTTGATCATTTCTTTTTGTGTAGATGAGAAGAGCCTTTGCCTTGGTTTTTTGAATCAGTTTGGCACTGAGGCTACTGGAGGCAAGCGGAATACCAAAATAGTTGACCATGTCACCACCGTGGTCAGGGGTATGGTCAGGTAAAATCGCTGTAGTTCCACCTTGTTTCAAAGCCTTAAAAATCTGTCTGACTCCACTTTCATCGGTAGGAACCAGATGAGCTTGTTCACGACTACGCGCGTCACGGACAAACTGATCGGCATCGGGATTTTTAACTGGTTTATAGAGGATCGTCATTTGGGTATATTGCGATAACCATGCATTCATCACTTCCCATGTACCAAAATGAGGAACAACTAAAACAACGCCTTTTTTCTCTGCGAGTGCTTCATGCAAATAATATTCACCCTGAATGCGATGAATACTTTTGATATTTTTTTCATTTGTGGAACCCCAAATACTCAAAAACTCGAAATAAGAAGTCAGTTCGTTTTGTATAGCTTGTTTGGTGAGTTTTTGTCTTTGTTGTTGCTCCATGTCTGGAAAAGCAATTTGTATATTCAAGCTGATAATTTTTGAAAGCTTAGAAAGCGGGAATGTATTGACTAAGGCTGCAACCAAGCGTGCAAAAAACCGTCCCAATTGGATAGGCTGACGGCTAATAAGTTTGATAAGGTAATAACTTGAACTGTTTGATTTGTGTTGGGTCATGTATTCAAAATTAGAAAAATTACAAAGGGAAGTATAAAGCAAAAAATAATTATAAGTTAAAACAAGTTATTTAAACAGTTTTGCGTAAATCCGCGTATATAATAAAGTCACTTTTTAAAATATATTGGATTGGAATCTTATGTCCGATTGGCCACCAAAACCACAAAATGAATCTACAAAGAGTAATAATGTGACAGGCAAAGAATGGCAAATTTTAGAAAAAGCTGTTCTTGCTTCCGTGGAAGAGCAACGTCGTAGCCGTCGTTGGGGCATCTTTTTTAAATGTCTAGGCTTTGCATATTTGTTAATCGTACTCTTAGCAATGACCAAGAGTTGTACCTCGTCATCAGATAAAGCGACCACCAGCATCAGCAGCAATCACTTGGCTGTTGTTGATATTGTGGGAACCATCGATTCATCGGCAGGTCAGTCTACAGTGAATAGTGAAGATACCAACAAAGCATTAAAACGTGCATTTGAAGCAAGTGGTAGTAAAGCAGTTGCATTGAATATCAACTCACCAGGTGGTTCTCCAGTACAGTCGGATGAAATCTGGCAAGAGATTCGTTACCTGAAAAAACAGCATCCAGATAAAAAAGTCTATGCTGTGATTGGGGATATGGGCGCATCGGGTGCGTACTATATTGCTTCTGCGGCAGACGAAATTATTGTCAACCCATCAAGTCTCGTCGGTTCAATCGGTGTGATCATGCCGAATTACGGTCTAAGTGGCTTAGCACAAAAACTGGGTATCGAAGACCGAACCCTGACTGCAGGTAGTAATAAAGACATTTTAAGTATGACCAAACCACTTGACCCAGCACAGAAACAACATGTGCAGTCGGTGCTTGATAATGTGCATACTCATTTTATTAATGCAGTTAAAGAAGGTCGTGGTAAACGTTTGAAGTCGAATGATCCTGCTATTTTCTCAGGTCTTTTCTGGACAGGTGAACAGGCTGTTGCTTTAGGTGTTGCTGACCGTAGTGGTAGTTTGACCACATTGATGCGTGATCTGAAGATTGAGCAAAAAGTGGATTATACCGTTCAACGTAATCCGTTAGAATCAATTCTAGGACGTATGGGCGCGCAGCTTGGTGCAGGTATTAGTAGTTCGCTTGCAGCACAGCTAGAAACTCAGCAAAACGCGAAAATACAATAATATCTATGCTTTGATCAAAGCACTACGTTGATTTTAATGAGGCTGTGTATATCACAGCCTTTTTTATCCTAAAATAACTGGGCAGTTATGCTTTTAATTTGCAATACCTATGTAGAGCAGCATAATTGACCAATCAGTGAAAATAAAAGACAAGCTTATGAAACCTTTGATTCATTTTGCCCATGCCAATGGTGTTCCATCTAAAGTTTATCAAAAGCTGTTTGATCAGTTAAAAGATCAATATGACATTATTTATGTTGCCGAGATTGGAAACGACAAGCGTTATCCGATCACCCATGGTTGGACCCACTTGGTGGATCAGATTATTGACAGTATTGTGCAACAAGCCCAAGGTCGCAAAGTGATTGGATTAGGACATTCTTTGGGTTCAGTCCTGACACTGATGGCTGCCTATCGCCGTCCAGAGTTGTTTTCACAAGTCATTATGTTGGATCCACCACTTATTATTGGTAAAGCATCCTTTGTTTTTCATCTTGCTAAAATCTTTAAGCCTAAACTGGTGGATAAGATTACCCCAGCAGGTTTATCTGTACGCCGTCGTGATCATTGGGATTCGCGTGAGCAAGCTGCTGAGTTGTTAGGTTCGAGAGGTTTTTATCAGCACTTTGATCCAGATTGCTTTCAAGCTTATATCGACTATGCACTGACAGATGATCCACAAAACGGCGGTGTCACACTGACCATTGCTAAAGATGATGAAGTGGCTATGTTTAGAACCACACCGTCGATGTGGTGGTTACCCATGCCGAAACCTCCTGTTCCTGTACATTTGGTTGTGGGGCAAGAGAGTATTTTCTTAAAAGAAAAGTTTCCGCAAGTGGCGAAAAAGAAATTAGGTATTCCTTTTTCTGTTCTGAATGGTGGGCATATGTTCCCCTTGGAACATCCAGTGGAAACGGTTGAGAAAATAAAAAGCTTAGTAATTTGAGCTAATAAAAACACATCCGAAGATGTGTTTTTATTTTTAAAACTGAGCAAATTGAATCGGTCGTTCTAAGGGCTTCTGATTAAAATAGGCTTGACCATTTTGCCAGCTCAGTTGACCTGTACAAAACCATTGCGCGACTTGAGGATAAATGAAATGCTCAAGCTCATGCACACGTTGTGCCAGGCTTTCTACGGTATCGCGTAAACCGACTTGGATTGCTGATTGTGCGATACTTTGTCCCGCATCGAGCTCAGCTGTGACAAAATGAACTGTACAGCCATGCAAACGATCTCCGGTATTTAATACACGTTGATGTGTATTAACGCCTTTATAAAAAGGCAGCAGAGAAGGGTGGATATTTAACATTTTACCTTGCCATTGACTGACAAAGTTTGGAGTTAAAATCCGCATAAAACCAGCGAGAATCACCAGATCAACTTGCCATGTCAATAATTGTTGATGCATGGCTTCATCGAAGCTTTCGCGATTTGGATAATCTTTATGTGAAATAACAGCGGTCGCAATATTGGCTTTCTCAGCGCGCTGCAATGCGTATGCATCAGCTTTATTTGAGAGGACACCAATGATTTGCCCTGACAGATTTGCATCTATCAGGGCCTGTAAGTTGCTACCGTTGCCAGAGACAAGGACAGCAATTCTCATTATGCAAAGATCACGCGAATTTTTTCGTCAGCGCCTTCAACTGATTCAGCATTTTCTTGGATATAACCAATTTTCCATGCTTTTTCGCCTTGAGCATTTAATAGATCAATCGCTTTGTCGGCTTCACTTGCATCAACTGCAATCACCATACCTACGCCACAGTTAAAGGTGCGGTACATTTCAAAGCGTTCTACGTTGCCTTCACGTTGTAACAACTGGAATAATTCAGACCATTCCCAGCTTGATTCATCAATGACCGCTTGTGCACCATTTGGAAGTACACGTGGTAAGTTACCCGGTAAACCACCGCCAGTGATATGTGCCATTGCATGAACATCAACTTGTTTGCAAAGTTCGAGTACTGGTTTTACATAGATACGTGTTGGTTCCATCGCCACGTCAGCAAGTGGACGACCATCAATAATTTGAGTTAAGTCTACATTCTTAACATCTAAAATTTTACGTAATAATGAGTAACCATTAGAGTGTGCGCCACTTGATGCTACACCCAAAAGTACGTCACCAGACTTCACTTTAGTTCCATCAATAATTTTGCTGTGTTCTACAACACCTACAGCAAAACCAGCAAGATCGTAATCTTCACCTTCATACATGCCTGGCATTTCAGCAGTTTCACCACCGACCAATGCACAACCAGCAAGTTCACAACCTTTACCAATACCTGTTACTACATCTGCTGCTACATCAACATTTAAATGACCAGTTGCATAATAGTCGAGGAAGAATAATGGTTCGGCACCACAAACAAGTAAGTCGTTTACACACATTGCAACGAGATCTTGACCAATAGTGTCGTGACGATTGAGGTTTAGTGCTAAACGTAATTTAGTACCTACACCGTCTGTTCCAGATACCAATACAGGTTCTTCATAACCTTTTGGAATTTTGCATAAAGCACCGAAACCACCAAGACCGCCCATTACTTCAGGACGAGTGGTACGTTTAGCGACAGATTTGATACGATCGACCAATGCGTCTCCCGCTTCAATGTCGACGCCAGCATCTTTATAGCTTAAACCAGTATTTGGGGTAGAAGTTGAGTTGCTCATAGTGAAGTCTCCGCAGTGGCGGCAGATTATAACCTGAATATACGAAACTCTTATGTTATTTATGCTCGAAAATGCTATCTTTAATTAAATTTTTTTTTCATTTATAACGATTACACGAAAAAAGGCTAGATTTTATGCAAGATCAGGTACTACGTCGTATCTTTATCCTCGCTGGGCTCGCATTATTTCTCTGGGTGCTCTATCTACTCAAGCCCATTGTGATTCCTTTTGTGGGTGCTTTTTTTATTGCCTACTTATTCAGTCCGCTTGTGGATGTTCTTGTCAGAATCAAATTACCGCGTTGGTTAGCAATCAGTATCGTATTTATTGGTATTGGTGTGACTTTAACTATGGTTTTATGGTTTCTGGTACCGCTGATTTGGAAACAATTGATGTATGCGCGGGATAGTATTCCTGCTGGAATTCATTGGATTAATGCGACCTTCTTACCCTGGGTATCACATACCTTTAACGTAGTGCCAATGGAAATTGATACTGAGCAGATTTCCAAAGCAGTAATGGATTATATCCAGACCAATTACAGCGCCGATAGTATTCAAACCATGGCATTAAGGGTTGCTCAATCTGGCTTGAATTTCATCCAAATTGGTGGAGTAGTGATCCTTATTCCGATTATCTCTTTCTACTTTTTGTTGGATTGGGAGCGAATGCTACAAAGCTTGAGACGTTTAATTCCACGTCCTTATGAAGCTTCAACTTTAACCATTGTTCGTGAATGCCATAGCGTATTAGGCGCTTTCGTGAAAGGTCAATTCCTCGTTATGCTTTTATTAGGAATTGTCTATGCTGTTGGTCTACAACTGATTGGCCTTGAAGTCGGTCTGATTATTGGGATGATTGCTGGTTTAGCAAGCATTATTCCTTATTTGGGTTTTGGTGTTGGTATTATTGCTGCAGTGATTGCTACCCTGTTTCAGTTTGGATTGGATTGGACACAACTGCTTCTCGTCGGTGTTGTATTTATGATTGGGCAAATGGTCGAAGGTTATATTCTTCAGCCATTCTTATTAGGTGACAAAATCGGTTTGTCTCCAGTCGCAGTGGTTTTTGCTGTCTTAGCTGGTGCACAATTGGGTGGCTTTCTTGGCATGCTAATAGCCTTACCCGTGGCTGCTGTGATTGTGGTGCTATTAAAACATGCACGGGATAATTACGAAAAGAGTCGCCTATATGGATTACCAACCGAAGTTGTGTTGGTAGAAGGTGAAACTCAACATATAAATGTTGAAACAGGCCATGTAGAGCTTGATATTCAAATTAAAAACTCTCAAGATACAGAGACTTCACACTCGAATGACTTAAAGTAATTGAGGAACAAATTAAGTATATGCGTCAACTACAACTGGATATAGAACCTCAACTCGATGCTCGAATCAGTGATTTTTCGGGACCGGGATGGGGACCTGTGGTTGATGCAGTTCGGCAATTACATGCGGGTTTGGTCAGCCGTTTTTATGTTTATGGGGGAGCGGGCACCGGTAAGAGTCATTTACTGTCTGCGATCTGTGATTCGTATCTGGAGTTAGGCCGTCCAGCAATTAAAGTTTCATTATTAGAATTATTAGATGCACCGATTGAGGCGATTACATCATTAGAGTTCTATGATTTAGTCGCTTTAGATGATATTGATGCGATCAGTGGTGTCCCACATTGGCAGAAAGCAGTATTTCATTTAATCAATAATCATGAAGGGCAACTGGTCTTTTCATCGCGTGTGGCGCCAATCGAATTAAAATTAGAATTACCCGATTTACAGTCAAGGTTGACTCAGGCTGTCAGTGTTAAAGTACCCAATGGGAGTTCTTATATTGATCGACAAGCACTGCTTCAATCTGTGATGACTCGACGAGGGATTCATTTTGATCAACAAATCGTGGATTATTTATTAATGAATGGACCCCATCAGGCATCCATTTTATTACAGACACTGGCTCAACTTGAAAAAATGCTGAAAGGCGAAAAAACCAAGCTTTCAAATACAACGCTTAAGCAAATTTACGCTTTAATTGATGAATATCGTCAATAGCATAAAATTTCTTGAGTAATTTCGAGAGCTATGACAAAGTACGCACAAAGGAATGTGGTTGCAAACACTCAGTTTGTAATACGAAGAAAAATGAAAAAATAGAAGGAGATTGGTATGCTCAAACGGACGCTTGCCTGTGCTTTATTTGCGATTACTGGACATGCATATTCTGCGGATATTCAAGTCACAACATTAGTTGATGAAGATAAGGATGATGGCGTTTGTTCATTACGAGAAGCCGTCGAGTTTTTAAATAAAAGAAGTCAAAAAGAATTTGAAAATGGTTACCACGGGTGCGGTAATAAAGATGCAACCAGTAATATTATTTTGCAGCGTGATCAAACTTATCAACTTAATTCAGCATTAAACATCAAAGCGGCAGCAACGATTCGGACTGCAACTAGTGATGGCTTTAATGATAATAAAAAAGGTTTAAACAATGCGACCATTAAAATGGTGGGTTCTGATCGTCTTTTTGTGATTGATGATAATAATGTTGAAAGTGCACTACTTGCAGTCAGTTTAGTTGAGTTAAATTTGCAAGGTGCGTCAAATAAAGTGAATGATGGTGGTTTAATTCTTAATCGCGAAAGCTTGTCGATTCAATATTCAAGATTAACTGGTGGTTTAGCAAATCGAGGGGGTGCAATTTATAATGCAGGTGTCTCATCGGATGCGAAAAACACAGCCGGGTATGTCTATATTAACAATAGTATTTTGCAAAATAATAAGGCGGATCAGGGGGCAGTTATTTATAGTGAAATGCCAATGTACCTGATTACCCAATCGGTAATGCGTGATAATGAAGGTGTGGCGGGTGCCAATGGTGCCTTGCTCTATGTTCAAACTGGTTTTAATAATGACACTATTAATGGGGCATTGGCGACTGGTATTTCAGGTATCCGCAGTAGCACTATTTTTCATAACAAAGGTGGTTATGTTGCGAATATTCGTGAAGGGATGGTTCTTAATAATAATACAATCATTAAAAATGCTGCTGGGCTATATTTACAGTCTTTAAATTTCAAAGTAACTACAGAAGAAGATGTAAATGGAGAGAAAAAAGAAACGGTTAAAGAATACCCTAGTTCTTATGTCTCTAATAGCATTTTGGTTGCGAATGGAAATGCTAACTGTGCAAATACATCAGATGACACGACCATTGTTCAAAGCAATTTGACCACATCAGATTGTGATCGTAATGCAGAAAAACGTTTACCAAACTTTATGTGGAATCAGAATGATCCTGAGCAATTATTGATTGCTGGTGGTACAAATGATGAAGGAATTTGTGCAGCTCCACCAGCGAAGGGCTTACTGTGCCCTTATTCTATTCCAAAGGATCAAATGCTTGGTTTCTTTAAGCCGCGTTTATTGGCTTCTTATAAACAGTTGTCAGATTCACTCATTGTGAATAAAGGGCGAATTTATAGTGATGGTACAACCTTCAGTACAGCGAATTGTGAAGCTACCGATCAACGCGGGAAAAGCCGTACAGGCTTTAATGAATTATGCGATTTAGGTGCGGTTGAGTTAATTGTTAATCGTGGGGAAATCCCAATTGTTGGTCAAGATATTTTGTACGGACAAGTGGCAAAGTTTAGTATAGCGGAGAGTTTGTTAGACGGTGAGTTACTGGATCCTGCTACATGTGAAGCACAACTTGGTAAACGTTCAGATGGCCAGCCTTGGAAAGTCGGTTGTTTAGAGGTTGTGCAAACACAAACGCCATCTAAGGGCAAGACCAGTATTGATCAGGATGGTAATATTACTTATGTGCCTGATAGTGATTGGCATGGAGCAGATAAATTTAATTTACGGGTAATGACGACTACGACTCGTTTTAATGATGTATCAAACTATTTTATTGATATTCCAGCAACAATTGTACAAGATCCACCGAATACCTTTAAAAGTAAAACAGTGAGTACGGGTAGCTTTGGAATGGGGGCAATCTTGATGTTACTTGGATTGGTAGGATTGCGCCGCTTTAAATCATAATCAGGGATGAGATGAGATGAGACATTATAAAAAAACAATTTTAGCAACCATGGTTATGGCGACAATGCCATTGTTGGCGGCAACGAGTAGCACGCCTATTAAAGTCACCACTTTTGTGGATGAAGATGGTGAAAACCCTTCTGCTTGTTCATTGCGAGAAGCATTAAAAACAGCCGAAATGCGAGTTGCTTATGGTGGCTGTGCGGTCACAGATACGCTTTCAAGTACACAAAAAGTTATTCAGCTTGAAAAAGGGGTTTATACCCTTAAAAAGGAATTGACTCCGAATGTGAATGTCGCAATTTGGGGAGCTAGTCCAGTCGATTGGCAAGAAAAAAATGTGTTATTGAATGATATTGTAAATCAATATCCTGCACAAATTCCTTTGCAAACCACGATTAAAGCAGAGAATTCTCGTATTTTTAATACGACATTGGGGGCAAAAAATCTTAGTCTTAATAATCTGATTTTGACTGGTGGTCGTACTGCTGATCGAGGAGGAGCGATTTATGCAGGTGCTGATGTTGTTCTACAAAGCAGTCAAATTTTAGACTCTCAGGCAAAAGAGGGTGGCGCTGTTTATTTAGCGGGACCATCAACTACACTAACTTTGACGAAAAGCTTGATTCAGGGAAATCAGGCTGATAAAGGTAGTGTCTTGTCTATGAGTTGTTTTAATGATGTGACGTATGCAAAACGTACCCTCAATTTGACCTCAAACAGTTTTGTCGCAAATGGTTCTGGGAACTCAAGTAGTATGATTGAGTTTTGTGGGGAATCAACTGCAACATTAACAACCAATACGATTGCAAAAAATATTGTTAATACCTCATCTGGTAATTTAATTAAATTTACAGGTGATACAAAACCTGGAACTGAAGAAAATAATAATTCTAGTATTTTAAGTAATGCAAGCAGTATAACTTTAACCAGTAATACTATTGTTGAAAATCAAGCTTTTACAACATTATTGTATGATAAAATTGGTGGGAAAATATTAACCTATAACGTTCTTGCTTATAATGGTGGAACGAATAGCTATGCTTGTCGATATTTATTTGGTGATGTTGCGAGTCAAGAAAAAGTTGGTTTTGGTATTGCCTATAATGCACTTGCATTAAAAGAAGAAAGTTCTACATCTCCAATCAATAATGTCTGTGATGTACCTAAAGAGTCACTTAAAAATAATACTACTAATCTCAATGTAAGTAATATTAATATTGGGACACTGTTAAGCCCGTTACAAGCAGCTTCTGCTTATACCGCATTCCTACCGATCTACTATCCAAAGAAAAATGTAACTGAAATAGAAGTTAAGGTAGATGATAAGACGACTAGAAAAATAGTCGGTTTATTAGATGTTGATGGAATGGGTTGTAGTACAACGGATCAACGTGGTTTAGCTCGTATTGTAGATGGCACTTTATATTATAATCCTGAGGCAAGCAATCGTTGTGATATTGGTTCAATTGAATTAATGCGATTTACAGCGGGCGATTTACAAGACCTGACTAATACGTCTATTAGTAGTGCAATGTCAACTTATCAAACTCAATATAACTTCTTTGATAATTTGGTCAAAAATCCAAATAATCCTGATTTTTTAACTTACTATAAATCTCGTTTGGATCAATATCAAAAGCTATTACAATATACTAAAGCTAATTTGAAATATCGTGCAATTTACATTGATTTAAGTAACTATCAATTACCATTACCTCAAGATACTGAGCAAGCTGATGGGAGTTATAAATTAGAATTTTTTAATCCTGATTTATATAATGTCACGACAGAACCTCTTGGTAAAGGTCAAATTAATGATACTGTTACAGATATAGATGGAAGTGACAAAGAAAATTTAGTATGTGCTTGGAATAAAGACCTTCAGCAAATTATTTTTTATCGTAAGGATGATAGTATTACCCAAGCTGGAGACAAGATTTTCTGCAAATATACGATCACTTCGAAGTCTAATCCGAATATAAGTTCATCTGGCTTAATTCGTGCGGCATTTGTAAATATTGCACCTGTTGCAACGGATACATCCTTAACTTTTAAATACAAGGAAAAGCAAAAGCTAAGCTTGAATTTATTAAACTTTGCCAATGATCATGGTGATACTGGGGAAGGTGGGGTTGGTCCTGAAAAAAATCCAAATAAATCTCAATTTTGGAAGAATGATGAAGGTATTGAGTTACCAATTCGTTTAACCAATGTCCCAGCGAAAGATTTGAATATTACAGCGGATCGTAAAGGCGCTTGTCCTGCACCAGATGAAAAAGAAACTTGTTATGGTGGAAATATATATGTTCAGGAAGTAAATGCGTTCAATCCATTTAATTTCTCATTTAACTACCAAGTTTACGATGCTGATGGCGTATCATCAAATTCAGCTACAGTGCGCACCATTAGTACAGCAACAACAACTGATGATACTCGTCCTGCGAGCAGCGGTGGTGGTAGCTTCGGTTTCTATTCTGTATTTGGATTATTTGGGTTATTAGCTTATCGTCGCTTTAAAAAATAAGCAGATACAATACAAAAATAGCGCCTTTAAGGCGCTATTTTTATTATTCTAATAAACTAAAAATTAGTGTTCAGCGTATTTAGTGAGATATTCTTCTCTGATATTGACACGTTCTTCGGTGCTGGCATTTTGCATACGCTTGCGTAACGTATTGCGTTCTTGTGTACTCATTTTTTGCCACACATCACGCATTTTTTGCTTTTCTTCTTCTGGTAATTGTGTGAACCACTCCATCCGCTGTTGCAGTTGTGAACTCTGATTGGTCGGAATTTCCTTTAAGGTCTGATAACGTTGAATTAAAACGCGTTGTTCTTCAGGTGATAAATCATCCCAAGCTTCTTCAGTCGCTGGCTTGTTTGGTTTAGAGAATACCCAAAAGCGTTCTGAACCTGCAAAACTGGTTTGTAATAAGCCGAGCGTACACACAACAAGTGCTAATTTTTTAGCTGCCATGTGGAACCTTATCCTCACCTAAGACCAATAACATTTCCATATCTTCAACCATTTGCGGTGAAAGTTTTGGATTTACCACAACCTGATTTTGTGGTTGGTCCGCCAATTGCAACGAACTAGGCAGAACCACAATCCCCATGAGAGCAGCAGCAAACGCAAAACCAGTCATTTTCCAAACACTATAATAAGAGGTTGGTTTCTTTTGTACAGTATCAAGAACATGATTCATCACCATCATTTTATTGTGGTGCTGTTCTTTCGCAAGTTGATCGAGTCTGGATGTCACATGTTTAGTGAACTCATCTTTTTTCATCTGATGATCCTCCCGTGTGCGGGTTTAAATGCTCTAAAGCAATTCTGAGTCCCTGAATTGCACGGTGGTAATGTGTTTTCACACTGCCTTCACTGCAATCCATAATCTGTGCTGTGGTCATGGTGTCGAAACCTTCCCACGCTCTTAGCATAAATGCTTGTTGTTGACGGACGGGTAATTGGTTGATTGCAGCCTGAATTTCCTCCATTGTGACTTCTTGATCAAGAAACTCAAATGGATTAGGGGTTGATTCATCGACTACATCAATAATTTCTTCGTCATCATCTAAACTAATTTTTTTAAATAATGAGAATGGACTTGCACGACGAGCTTCTTTGCGTCGCCAGTCTTGGAGTTTGTTATTTAATATGGTGTAGAACAGGGGATACCATTCTTCAGTACTTTTATCTGCATATGATTTGTGCAAAGAAATGAAAGCTTCTTGCACTAAATCCATTGCAATGCCTTGTTGTCCCTGTGTTGCACTTTCCATCATAACCAAGGCACGACCTGTAACGTCTTGCATAAAAAAACGCAGACGTTGTTCAACAGTACTGCGATCAGTACTGTTTTCGGTTCGAGCCTGTTTCGGTGCTAAATCCATAGAGATGGAAAATCCTGTCATGGATACCCACCATTAATTCCAATTCATTAATCATATAACGTTGAAAATGGTGGGCGCGTTGACAACTTAAGCAATTATTTTTAGTAGTGTAATTGATTTTCTCAGTAAAAAAATCGTATTTAAAATAATTTAACGTTTTTACTGACGTTGGCGAACCATTTCAAAGAAGCACACCGAGCCAGCAATTGCGACATTGAGTGACTCTTGACCACCCGGCTGAGGAATTGTAACCGCCTGAGCATGTTCCAAGGCATAATCACTTGCACCTTGGCCTTCATTACCAAGAATCCATACACAAGGTTGAGTTAAATCTTGTGTATATAAACTGCTTGAACGATGCGAGCTTGTTACAAAAACTGGAATTTCAAATTTTGGAAGAATGTCCGTGAGTTGGAAGTTTTCAAAACATTGCAGACTAAAGTGAGCGCCCATACCTGCTCGAAGCACACGTGGAGACCATAGCGCAGCTGAACCTTGTGTACAAATCACTTGTTTGATATTTGCAGCGGCAGCAGAGCGGAGGAGTGTACCTACATTTCCAGGATCCTGAACATTTTCAAGAATTAAAGTATCGGCTTTAAAATCAATCGTGGTAGCAGTTTTGGGTAAATCAACAATCGCTAGACAAGGCAGGGTTGTGCCTAAGGTACTTAAATCCTTATACAGGACTTCACTAATAACAAAGATGTGAGCTTGATGGAGTTCAATCACTTCTTGTAAATCTGGATGTTCTAAGGCTTGTTCGGTGGTAAATAAAGAAAAGATTTTTTTCTGCTGTTGCAACCAAGCCAAGCACAGATGTGTACCTTCTAGAACGGTTTGCTGATGTTTTTTTCGAGCACTATTGAGCTCGATCAGACCACGCAAATGTTTGATTTTTGCATTGTCTTTAGATTCTAGGAAAATAACCGCCATAAGATAAACATCCAAAAGGGCATCATAACGTTATAATGCCCTGATTATAAAAGTAATTAGTGGTAGCTTGTTACGCGTTCCACTTCGTTTTTAGAGCCAATAATCACAGGCACACGTTGGTGTAGTTCTGTTGGTTGGATGTCCATAATACGAACACGACCTGTTGTAGACGCGCCACCTGCTTGTTCAATCAGCATGCTCATTGGGTTTGCTTCATACATCAAACGTAAGCGGCCTGCTTTCTTCGGATCTTTTAAATCGTAAGGGTAAAGGAAAATACCACCACGGCATAAGATACGGTGAATATCACCTACCATACATGCAACCCAACGCATATTGAAATCTTTTTCACGGACTGATGTTTTACCTGCTAAAAGCTCGTCAATATAACGTTTTACAGGGTTTTCCCAGTGACGTTGATTCGATGAGTTAATGGCAAACTCTTGTGTATCTGCAGCAACTTGCACTTGCTCAGTGGTTAACAAAAAGCTTTTTGTAGTTGGGTCAAAAGTAAAGAACACCACACCTGCACCAACAGTAAGCGCTAACATGGTTGACGGACCGTAAAGTACATAACCTGCAGCTACTTGTTCTGTTCCAGCTTGCATAAAGTCTGCAGACTGAGTCACGGCATTCTTTGCTGGAAGAATGGAGAAAATTGTACCCACACACATATTAATGTCGATATTGCTTGAACCATCGAGTGGGTCAAATAAAACCAGATATTTACCATTTTCCTGAGCAGGGGTGAAGTCATCTAATTCTTCTGAAGCTAAACCGCCTACTTGAGGATGCGCTTTTAATGCATCAATCAGGTAATCATTTGAAATAACATCGAGTTTTTTTTGTGTTTCGCCTTGCACATTTTCATTGCCTGCGCTACCCAAAATACCTGCTAAAGCACCTTTTTGTAATGCTTGATCAATGGTTTGGCATGTAGCAGCAATAGTTTCGATCACTTGTGCCAACTCTGGAGTCAAATTCCCATTTTGTTGTTCTAGATATTGGGTCAAAGTAAGGTTTGACATATTGAATAGCTCCGATTTAGCCGCGTCAAAAATTGATAAAAAAGAATGTGGGTATTCTAGATGAGATCGTGCAAAAATAAAAATTATCTTACTTTATTTATGTTGCTTTTATGATTACAAGTACACCATTACATGCTATGTTGCATAGATACTAAACAGGATGTTTGGAGGTTAAAGATGACAACCAAGAATTTTGAGGCAACGCCCACGCCGAGTGAACCGATTAGCTTAGATGCGATTTCCAAAGAAAATGTGCAGGATGCATGGAAAGAGTATGAGGCTAAGCCAGAATACAAAGAGTTTAACAAGCATGATTTGATTGAGTCGATGCAAAACAAATCCGACCCTCAATCTTCGTCTTGATGAATGAAGTAAAAATGCTCACATGAAGTGAGCATTTTTACTTAAAGCGTAACCACGATTATTTTAGTAGAGGTGGAACAGCTTCGTAGTTGATTTCTACACGGCGGTTTTCTTTCCACGCTGCTTCATCATGACCCGCATTCACTGGTGATTCTTTACCGTAGCTGACTGCTTCAAGTTGCTGTGGGTTTACACCGTTGGTAATCAAAAAGCTTTCAACTGCTTTGGCACGGCGTTCGCCAAGCGCCATGTTGTATTCACGTGTACCACGCTCATCGGTATGACCTGTAAGGGCAACACGAGAGTTGGCATTGGCAACTAAGAATTGAGCATGTGCTTGAAGGGTTTGATAATCTTCATTTGATAAATCGCTGCTGTCATAGTTGAAGTGAACAACGCGTTTTGCCAAGAATGCTTTGTTTGCAGCAGTAACACCTTTTGAAGATGCACCCGCCAAGTTTTGCGCATTTAATGCTGCATCTTCACTTAAACCATCTGTGCTGACAGTGGTTGAGCCGTTTGGATTCGTGCCCGTGGTAATTTCAGCAGCAGGTTTACGGCTTGCACAACCTGTAAATACAAGTGTTGCAGCAATCAGCGGAAGCGTGAGATATTTAATGTTCATATGATTCTCCAATCAATTAAATTTATTTTGGTGCCCAAGCTGGTTCACGAACTTCACCCTGTTCGCTTGGTAAATTCATGCGGAAACGACCATCAGTAGACATGACCGATAATAAACCGCGGCTACCTTCACGCGTTGCATAAACCACCATCTGTCCATTTGGTGAGAAGCTTGGTGATTCGTCTAAACTGGTCGGTGTAAGAATGTTGGTGATACCCGTATTGATATCTTGGATTGCAACCTTGTAGTTACTGCCACTTGGACGATGCACTAAAGCAATCTTTTTACCATCAGCACTTAAAGTACCACGTGCGTTGAAAGCACCTTTAAAGGTCAAGCGTTTGACTGAACTGTCATCAAAACTATAGCGATAAATTTGCGGTGAACCACCACGGTCTGAGGTAAAGATAAATGATTTACCGTCTGGTGAATAACGTGCCTCAGTATCAATTGCAGAGTCATTGGTCATTCGTTGTACTTGGCGTGTAGTTAAATCCATTTGATAAACTTCTGGATTACCATGCATTGATGCTGTAAACAACATCGATTTGCCATCTGGTGAGAAACTTGGTGCACCATTTAAACCCCGGAAGCTGGCTAAAACTTCACGTTGGCCAGTGGCCAAATCTTGTAAATAAATTGCAGGACGTTTGGTTTCAAAAGACACATACGCAATTTTCTTGGCATCCGGTGTCCAAGCAGGTGACAGAATAGGATCTCTTGAGCTCAGGACAGTTTTAGGTTGTTCACCGTCTGTATCTGCAATCTGTAAGGTATAGCGCTGAGCAGGTGTGGCTTGATTACGCAATACATAGGCGATACGACCGCTAAAGTCACCCGCAATACCTGTCAATGCCTGATAGATGGTGTCACTGATCATATGACCCGCTTGGCGAATACGTGAGCTAGGTACAGTCAGGACTTCATTCAGTAAATATTGCTGTTTTTGTACATCATAAAGCTGGTAATGAATTTCAAAAGTATTGGCATCTACCGCTTTCATTTGCCCAACGACAACATAAGGCACACCGGCATTCTGCCAATCACCTGCTTGAACCTGATTGAGGCTTGCAGTGGCTGGTAAGTTTTGAGATGCGCTGGTAAAACGACCTGAACGATTTAAATCACGCTCGACAATCGGATAGATTGCGCTGTCATTAGCAAACGGTACGATTGCGATTTTTGGCGCTTGTTCAGGTGCTTTGGCAATTTCAAGCTGTAACTGCGCAAAAGTTGCTGTTGGAACAACTGCGCTAATTGCTGCGAAAACTGCTAAGGAGAGTAGGTGTTTACGAGTCTTATCCATAGTTACAATTACTTGCATTCGTATTTTTGTGGCTGTTGATTATTTAACATAGTTACAGGCTTTGTGCTATTAAAAGCCTGTAACGTTAACTATTCATTACTATTTTGCAGTAAAACTTGAAGTAAAGCTTCTTGCTTCACGTCGAGCAACTGGATCATCAGGCATTGGGTAGGGTGCAGCAGCTCGAATTGCAGCTTCTACACTGGCTTTAACGTCTGGATCACTTGCTGTTACGACAACTGATAAAACTGAACCACTATCGCTCAATGTCACGCGTGCGTTGGCACGTTGACCTGAAGAACCTGCTGGCATATTCCACGCACGATAGATTTTCTGTTCAAAATCTCGTTTTGCAGTTGATGCAACACGTTTCGCATCGGCCTTTTTCTGAGCTGCTTCTTGTTCAGCTTTTTTGGCAGCTGCAGCTTTGGCATCTGCCTCAGCATCTGCTTTACGTTTCGCGTCTGCCTCAGCTTTAGCCTTGGCATCGGCCTCGGCTTTACGTTTAGCATCTGCATCAGCTTTTGCTTTGGCATCGGCATTTGCTTTACGTTTCGCGTCTGCCTCAGCTTTTGCTTTGGCATCAGCATCAGCTTTACGTTTAGCATCTGCCTCAGCTTTTGCTTTGGCATCAGCATTTGCTTTACGTTTCGCGTCTGCCTCAGCTTTAGCCTTGGCATCGGCCTCGGCTTTACGTTTAGCATCTGCATCAGCTTTTGCTTTGGCATCGGCATTTGCTTTACGTTTAGCATCTGCCTCAGCTTTTGCCTTGGCATCAGCTTCGGCTTTACGCTTCGCATCTGCGTTGGCTTTTGCTCTCGCGTCTGCCTCAGCTTTACGTTTTGCATCGGCTTCAGCACGCGCTTTAGCATCCGCCTCAGCTTTGCGTTTTGCATCCTGTTGCGCTTGAAGCTTTGCGTTTTCGGCAGCTTTTTGCTGTCTTAATTTCGCATCTTGTTCCGCTTTTTGGCGTGCTTTGGCTTCAGCCTCGGCTTTAGCATTTTGTTCAGCTCTACGCTTCGCATCTGCTTCAGTCCTCGCTTTTGCCTCTGCTTGGCGTTTCGCTTCAGCGTCCGCACGTTGTTTCTGTGCTTGAGCGTCTGCAAGTTTACGTTGTTCTTCAACTTGCTGTGCACGAGCAGCTTCATCTGCTTTGCGTTTTTGCTCAGCAAGTTTGGCTTGCTGTGCCTGTTCAGCTTTTTGCTTTTCAGCTGCAAGTTGTTGTGCAGTTGGTGGCGGAGGTGTTACAGGAATATTTTCAGGAAGTGTTGTATCCACGATAGGGCTTTGCACTTCTTCTGCCTGATGTTCAGCAGAGACTTGTTGTTCGGATTGTTGTAATGACTGTGGTAAATCTTCTGGCTTGACCAAAATAGTGGTCAGTTTTTTAGGTTCTTCAGGGGGTTTACTCAAGCCTAAAAACAACAAGCCAACAATTGCGATTGCATGAACACCGAGGGTAAAACCCAGTGCAATCGCATTTTGTTTAAAAGGTGGCTTTTGAAATTTTTTCATAGCTTATTTTAACGGCTCTGTCAGTAAACCAACTTGAGTAAGACCAGCTTCTTGCAGACTCGCCATCAGTGAAACGACTTCACCATAAGGACGAGATTTATCACCATTCACCAATACAGTCAGTTGTTTGTTATCCTGCTCCGCTTGAGTTTGAGCTTCGCTTAACACTGCCTCAAGTTGCTCAAGGGAAAGAGGATCGCTGCCTTTGTGTTCTTGATATTCAAGTGAAAAATTACCATCTTTACTAATTGTGACTAAAGCTGGCATGTCTTTCGATTCAATCGGATGATTATTGGCTTGTGGCAAATCGACTTTAATACCGCTGGTAATCATGGGTGCAGTCACCATGAAAATAACCAAGAGCACCAACATGACGTCGATATAAGGAACCACATTCATATCGCTTTTAAGCGGTTTTTTAATCCGCTCAAAACGTCCAGATCGTTGAATCGCCATTATGCATCTTCCTGTGTCGTTCCAATCGCTTGACGCTGTAAAAGGGCAACCATTTCTTCTGCAAATAAAGCACGATCTGAATAGATTGATTCACCTTTAGCGGTAAAGTGGTTAAATGCAAGTACCGCAGGAATTGCTGCAAATAAACCAATCGCAGTTGCAATCAGGGCTTCTGCAATACCGGGTGCTACAGTTGCCAAAGTCACTTGGTCAACAGCAGCAAGGCCGATAAAGGCATTCATAATCCCCCAAACCGTACCAAATAAGCCGATATATGGAGCAACTGAACCAATACTGGCAAGTGCGCCCAAGCCGATTTCCAAGCCACCTTGGTCACGGCTTAAGCCGACACGCAGGATACGTTCAGTTCCTTCAATAGTTTGATTGGTGTCTGCTTTACGTTTTTGCAGCTTAAAGAACTCACCTAGGCCTTGGTAGAAAACATCTTCTAGGCCACGACGTTTAGAGTTCAGTTGCGCATTATTATAAAGTGTATTTAATTCGGCACCTGACCAGAACATTTTTTGAAAATGCTCATCCTCTTGTCCTGCTTTTTTAAAGCCCATGTATAGCTTGGCAATCAAATACCAACTATAAATTGAAGAAAACAGTAGGATCAGCATGACCAGTTGTACAACAGGACTTGCTTGTAAAATTAGGTCAGAAATATGCAGGGAAGATTCTAAGTTAGTTGCCATAAGTTGCTGTGCCGAAAGTTTATTTTAGTCCTGTGCTAATTCTTTTTGAATCAGATCACGAATTTCATCAGGAAGCCTACGTGGCATTAACTCTTTGTTTAAACATGCCAACACAACCTCACCTGAAGCCAGCAAGATTTCACCACGATAAATATTTTGTTGCAACACAAAAGATGCGGCTTTACACGAAATAACACGTGCTGTAACGGTAATTAAATCATCCATTAATATTGGGCGTACATATTTAACAGCAATTTGATGTACCACGAAGTTGTAATCTTTTTGATGCCAATAATGGTCAACACCTGCTGCACGTAGCCATTCGGTACGAGCACGCTCCATAAAACGGATATGATTGGCATGGTAAACGATACCGCCTGCATCTGTATCTTCGATATAAACGCGAATGTTGAACTCAAAATGATTTGCCATTTCTATTACCTATTTTTGCAGACTGTCAGCAATCAGGAATGATATTGCCTCAATGGAGCTAAGGAAATAGTAATAAATAACATATTGTTGATCTAGATAAAAAAGAGGCCCTATCTAAGGGCCTCTTTTTTTTAATAGTTGAGTTCTTCCCAAGCGACGACTTTAGGAAAGCCAGTAACGGTAGTCCCATTAGCATAGGCACGCATTAACGCTTTATAGTCAGTGGTTCTGGTGATATTAATTGAATTTTTATTGTTGTTGGTGTCTTCAATAAAAATCTCGGCAAAGCTTGGATAAAAAGCCAAAGCATCGTCAACACTTCCAAATTTGATTTGATTGTCAAAATTTACAGAGAATTCTTTATTATTGTTTATCCCAATTAGGCGTCCTTTAGTAATTGATCCAGTTGACCAAGGTTCAAAGCTATAGTTTGTGAGTTTATAGCGTTCTGTATATTTCTTATCAGCCCATGTGAATTCCATTTGAGCAATGTCATATTTGAAGGGACGAGTATCAGCATAATAAGATAGACTACTTTTGCTTCCATTAAAGGTTGTTATTTCATTATCAACTTCTACTTTAAATTGGTTCAGTGTCGTATCGATTTTAAAGTTATTCTGAGACCAGTATCCTTGTGAGCTAACACTTCCAGATAGAATCATTGGTCCTTCAGAAATAGGTTGAATCACGCCATCTTTTGTATACTGTAGATCACATTTATTCAGCGTAACCATTTGACTACTTCTGCTAAAGCTTCCTTCTTTATTTCGGCAGAAGGCTTTGTAGCCCATTTTTTCTCCACCTTGTATTAAATAAAAAACGGATTCGGCAAGTGTAATGGTATCAATGAGCTGATTTTCATGAATACTTGATAAATTGATAATCGGAGCATAAATCAATTCAAGATTTTCTGGTTTGCTATAATCTAGTCTTTCTTTGCCTTGAAATGAATTTCCGTTATTTGCATTATCACCTCCACCCCCGCAGGCTGTTAAAAATAAGCTACTCAAAAATACGGAAGTTAAAGTTTTATTTTTCATTGTTACCCTAAACATAATGAGACGATTAAAATCAGGTATATCCTATTCTAATCATCTCATTATAAGAAGCGTTAAGTTGAAAATATTTTTATGATTCAGGTGGCGTCATACCAAATTGCAAATACGCCATATTGGTTGCAATACGGCCGCGTGCGGTACGCATCACATAACCTTGCTGGATTAAATACGGCTCAATCACGTCCTCAAGCGTTCCACTGTCTTCAGCCATGGCTGCGGCTAGAGCTTCAACACCTGTCGGTCTTCCTTCAAAACGTTCCAGTAACATACTGAGATAGCGACGATCGAGCGTATCTAAACCTGCTTTATCGACATTGAGCATGTCCAAAGCGCGTTGTGCCATTTCCTGAGTCACTTCACCTGTGCCTTTGACTTGGGCATAGTCACGCACACGACGTAATAAACGGTTGGCAATACGTGGGGTACCGCGTGCACGGCGCGCAATTTCAGTTGAACCTTCTTTGGTAATCGGCACATCCATTAGGTTAGCTGAACGGGTCACGATATGGGTCAAATCTTCAACCGAATAGAACTCTAAACGCTGTACAATCCCAAAACGGTCACGTAATGGCGAAGTCAATAAACCTGCACGTGTTGTGGCTGCGACTAAAGTAAAGGCGGGTAGATCGAGCTTGATCGAGCGGGCAGCAGGGCCTTCACCAATCATAATATCGAGTTGATAATCTTCCATGGCTGGATAGAGAATCTCTTCGATCACAGGTGAAAGACGATGAATCTCGTCAATAAACAGTACATCACCTTCTTCCAAATTGGTCAGCATGGCCGCAAGGTCACCAGCACGTTCCAATACAGGGCCAGAAGTTGATTTCAAATTACCGCCCATTTCTCTTGCGATAATATTGGCCAGAGTGGTTTTACCTAAACCTGGTGGACCAAAGATCAGGGTGTGGTCAAGAGCTTCACCACGACCACGTGCTGCGCCAATGAAGATTTCCATTTGCTCACGAACTACAGGCTGACCAATATAGTCTGCTAATGAGGTTGGACGAATGGCGCGATCAAAATGATCTTCGGGTTTTTCTGTTCCGCTAATAAGACGATCTTGCATATATCTATTACTTCATCATGGATTTAAGCGCAGCACGGATAATGTCAGCAGATTCAGTATAGTCTGCTTTAACTGCTGCCACTGCTTTTTGTGCTTCTGCTGGTTTATAACCTAAGGATTGTAAAGCAGCTTCAGCTTCGGCAACTGGTGAATTTGCCATAAATTGAATTTGAGCAACTGCTGCATTCGTGGTACTGCTGGTTGAATGCGCCAACGCTTTGAAACGATCGCGTAATTCAATCATTAATCGTTCAGCAGTTTTTTTGCCTACACCCGGAACTTTAATCAGGGTGTTAATATCATCATGTTCAATTGTGTGGATGAGCAGTTCAACACTTAATGTCGATAGAATGCCCAAAGCCATTTTGGGGCCAACGCCATTTACTTTGAGTAGTGTACGGAAAATGGTCTTTTCTTGTGCATCACTAAAACCATAAAGTTGCTGAGCATCTTCACGAACAACTAGATGCGTCCATAAAGTGACTTTCTGTCCTTTTTGTAATTGGCAAAATGTCGAAAGTGGTGTGTCAATTTCATAGCCAACGCCATTTACGTTGAGTAATACGGTTGGGGCTTCTAGGGCAAACACTTCGCCAATTAAACATCCGATCATTGAGTCTTTCACTTATTTGTTAATGGTTGAATAGTAGATGCCATTTGTTCTAAACGCAAAATGGCTTTTAGAATTTCTTTACGATTTCGCGCGGATTTTATCCAAGAAGGTAAGCGGCTTAAGTAAGCTTTATTCTTATTGGTATAGGTTCTCTGTCTTAGCTCTGCAGAGATGTAAGCTTTCAAATCGTTTAACTGTTCTGTGTTATACACGAAAATTAGACCATGCCTTGTTTCTGTGGTGAGATACAGACGATAGCCAAAGAAGGGGTCTTTATTGATTTCAAACCCTGATTTTCTCGGAATTTTATAGGTGAGTAACGGATAAGGGGAAGTATACACTTGCTCTGTTTGGCAGAAAGTACAATTTAGTTTTATAAAAGGCGGAAGAATACTCGGCTGAGCATAAGATTGAGAAAAGAGATATTTTCCACGTTTACAAGAGCAGGTTTGATTAATTTCTACGTTGATCTCGTCAAAATAGCCTAAGTTGTTTTGTTGCTGCTGGTCTTGATCAAAAGTTTTACAACAGGATAAACAGCTAAAAACAATGCTTTTTTTAGGCTGATTAGGTAATTCTTGCTGAAAGACCTGAGCGTTGCTCTGACAAAATGGGCATACGACTAAAACAGGAGCATGTGTAAAACTATCCCAGGTCTTACCTTCATTAATAAATCGCTTCATTAAAAAAAGCCTATCTTATTGCCTTGCAACTCTTGCGCCAGACTATAAGCCTGATGATCCGAGAACTTACTAATAATATCGAGGACTTGCATAATATTATTATAGTGGTTGTTTTGCAGATTTACCCCTGAATGTTGCAAAATCGACATCAAGCGCTGTTCTTTAAAGCTTAAGGTCTTATGCGGCATGGTTAAAGGGATAAAAGCATCTAAGATGGTTTGCAAACTTTGATGGGCAATAATTTCTAAACCTGATTTTTGAGGATGCTCAAAAATACGGTCTCTGGCGAGATTCTTCGCCGTTTGAATGCCTGCTTCAATATCGGGTGAGCAATATTGTAATAAGCTACCTTTAAGTTGGCCGGTTAAAATTTCATAATGATGTTTGGCAAAAGCGGTGGTGACTTCATCGACGAGACGCTTCATCACACGACCGCGTAAAGCTGCAATCTTCTGCTGCCAAGTGGTATGCGGTAAATGTAATTCCTCTGGATAACCATAATCGGCGATCAGATTCAGAAAAATCGGTTCAACTTCGGCATAGTTCAACATATTCAGAATGATGCCATCTTCTAAATCAATCAGCGCATAACAAATATCATCGGCAGCTTCTAATAAATAGGTCAGCGGATGACGGCAATAATGGTATTCACCAAGCTGAATAAGACCGAGCTGTTCTGCCAACTGTCTTAAAATTTCTTTTTCAGATTGATAACAGCCAAATTTTGCCCGTTGATGTGAGGGCATCTCGCCTTGTTCTTCGATGGTTTTAGATAACCACGGATATTTTAAGTAGGCGCCGAGTGTTGCACAGGTTAAGCGCATACCCCCATCATCAGGGTGATAGTCAATCCGACTAAGTAGCCGAAGTCCTTGGGCATTGCCTTCGAACTGACGGACATCGGCTGCTTCTTCTGGCGTGAGTCTAGTCAAGAAATCGCGATGAGATGCATCATCAAACCATTCCCGAATCGCATATTCACCTGCATGACCAAAAGGAGGATTGCCAATATCATGCGCTAGACAGGCGGCTTGGATAATCGCACCAACATCGGCAGGTGAAATCCACATCGGTAATTCATCTTTAATTTTTTCAGCGGCCAACATGCCCAATGAGCGACCAATACAAGAGACTTCCAGTGAATGAGTGAGGCGAGTGTGAATCCCATCATGTTGAGTCAGTGGGTGAACCTGTGTTTTTCTATTTAGTTGGCGAAAACTTTGGGAAAATATAATTCTATCGTAATCTTTATGGAATGGGCTTCGAGCCAATTCTGTACTGCTTTTTTTACTACCTAAACGAATTGCAGAAAGCAATTCTAACCAACGCATTTGTTCCATTTATCATTATTCACTATGAATTCAGTTTCATCATGCCAAAAAAAAGATTAAAGCACTAGAGTAGTGCGACATAAGTTGTCTTAATTCATTTAACCACTTAATTTCAAAAACGCTGATTTGTCTTTTTTGACTATTACAAAAGCTTAAAGGGCGATATAGCTATTAATACACAGATGTTATTTTGTACGCTATTTCATCATGCGATACTAAAATGAAAAATTCAATCAATTACTTAAATGACAAGATAAAAAACTATGCTCAGACTCAATCCAACACGGTATTGATTGCCTATCAAGCATTACAAAAAATACCAGGGGGATTAACTGTACTTTCAAGAGTAATTAGTCGAGTCGCACCTTATTTTCGGACAGTTGATCCTGTCATTACAAAGCTAGAGGTTGGATTATGCCAAGCTTCTATGTCTAAGCGTAGAGCAGTTGAAAATCACATCGGAACAGTACATGTGATTGCAATCTGTAATGGTTTGGAATTTGTGATGGGCGTTGTTGTAGAGGCGTCAATTCCATCGCATCTTAGATGGCTGCCCAAAGGAATGCATGTTGATTATGTCTCTAAGGCAAATTCTGATATTCAATTGATTGCAAAGATTAACGACGATTGGAATGTTGGGGAGATGCAGGTGGAAGTCATCGCTAAACGAAATGATGGGCAGCCAGTTGTAAAAGGTTATATCACGCTTTGGGTAACTGAAAAGAAATAATCAAGTCTCAAAAACATAGAGAAAAGGAAGCTAAATTGAACATATGGCTTATTTAGATTAATTAAACGAATTGTTACGATTAAAGTAAAATCAATAAAGCTAACGTAAATTAAGTGATTTGAATTAGAAAACTCTGATTTTTAAGATGGATATGGCTAGCTGAAAAGCGCCTTTCACAGTAGAATATGCGCTCTCTCATAAGTCACATGGCGGTAGGATCGTTAGACCTGCCCGTGGAGCCAAAGTCAACATGTTTATCGTGGCCGGTGCATCAGCACATTCTTCTTTCAAGAAAGCTCAACTCTTAAACCGTTTAGCGTCAATGAGTTCTGTTCAATCTTTTGACAGCCAGTGGGTTTATTTGTTTGATCAAGCGCTCAGCGAGCAGCAACATCAATCGGCATTACAACTTTTAAACGATGGTCAATCTTTCGAACTTCGCCAAGCTGCAAGTGATGAAATCCAGATTTTAGTGACACCGCGTGTGGGGACAATCTCGCCGTGGTCATCTAAAGCAACTGATATTTTCCAAAACTGTAATACACCTATTCACCGTTTAGAGCGTGGTCTGTTATTTACACTGAAAGGTGTGAAAGAGATTTCGAACGAAGTGAAATTGGCCTTACATGACCGTATGACAGAGAGTGTTTTTGCTCAAATTGATGATGCAAAAGCTTTATTCTCAGAAACAGCACCGAAACCATTGAACTCAATTGATATCTTGGGTCAAGGAAAAGAAGCATTAGTCAAAGCCAACAATGAGTTTGGCTTTGCTTTATCTGAGCAAGAAATTGATTACTTAACCGAAGCATTTACCAAGCTGGGTCGTAATCCAAACGACATCGAATTGATGATGTTTGCACAAGCAAACTCAGAACATTGTCGTCATAAAATCTTTGGTTCAGAATGGACAATTGATGGTGAAAAACAGCCATTATCTTTGTTCCAAATGATTAAGAATACTTATAAAGAATCTCCAACCGATGTGTTATCGGCATATAAAGATAACGCGTCTGTGATCGTGGGTTATGACACCATGCGTTTTTATCCGAAAGCGGATGAAAATGGTCACTTCGTTTATAAATATAAGAGCCAAGCTGCTCACATTTTAATGAAGGTTGAAACACACAACCATCCAACTGCAATTGCTCCATTTGCAGGTGCTGCAACAGGTTCGGGCGGTGAAATCCGTGACGAAGGTGCAACAGGTCGTGGTGGTAAACCAAAAGCAGGTTTAACCGGCTTTACCGTTTCGAACTTAAATATCCCTGGTTTTGAACAACCTTGGGAAGATAACTACGGTAAACCTTCACGTATGGCATCGCCATTACAAATCATGATCGAAGGTCCATTGGGTGGTGCTGCGTTTAACAACGAATTCGGTCGCCCAGCATTAAATGGTTATTTCCGTACCTTTGAACAGAATGTCAATGGTGAGGTGAAAGGTTTCCATAAGCCAATCATGATTGCTGGTGGTTACGGTAACATTCGTCCTGACCATGTTGAAAAAGATGCGATTCAACCGGGTGATTTGCTCATTGTATTGGGCGGCCCTGCAATGTTGATCGGTCTTGGCGGTGGTGCAGCGTCTTCTGTAGACAGCGGTACCATGGGCGAGAGCTTGGACTTTGCTTCTGTTCAACGTGAAAACCCAGAAATGGAACGCCGTTGCCAAGAAGTCATCGATACCTGCTGGCGCTTAGAGGATTTTAACCCAATCGTGTCTGTACATGATGTGGGTGCGGGTGGTGTATCTAATGCCATGCCAGAACTTGTGAATGATCACGAGTTGGGTGCCGTGCTTAACCTACGTAAGATCCCATCATTAGAGCCAGGCATGAGCCCGATGGAAATCTGGTCAAATGAAGCGCAAGAACGTTATGTCCTTGCCATTCGCCCAGAGTCTTTAGAACAGTTTGAAGAAATTTGTGCACGTGAGCGTTGTCCGTTTGCGGTATTGGGTGAAGCGACTGAAGCGCGTCATCTCACTGTTGAAGATCCTTTGTTTGAGAACAAGCCTGTTGATATCCCAATGCAGGTAATCTTAGGCGGTACACCGCGTATGCAACGTTCATATGAAACGATTGAGCGTACAGGCAATGACTTTGATACTGCAAAAGTTGATTTAAAAGATGCGATTTTCCGCGTATTGAAAAATCCAACAGTTGCATCTAAATCATTCTTGATCACCATTGGTGACCGTTCGATTACGGGTATGGTTGCACGTGATCAGATGGTAGGTCGCTGGCAGGTGCCTGTTGCAGATGCAGCAGTAACTACCACCAGCTTGCAAGGCTTCACAGGTGAAGCAATGGCAATGGGCGAACGTCCACCAGTAGCATTATTGAATCCTGCCGCATCTGCACGTTTAGCTGTTGCTGAAGCAATCACAAATATTGCCTGTGCCAACATCGAACAAATCAGTGATATCAAACTTTCTGCAAACTGGATGGCAGCGGCAGGTCAAAAAGGTGAAGACCAAGCCTTGTTTGAAGGTGTAAAAGCGATTGGTATGGAAATGTGTCCTGCATTAGGTATCGCAATTCCAGTTGGTAAAGATTCACTTTCAATGCGTACCACTTGGAACGATGGTGAAGATAAAGCAGTGACTTCGCCAATGACAGGTGTGATCACAGCATTCGCACCAGTTCTAGATGTTCGTAAAACATTAACGCCTGAATTGAAGGACTTAGCAGACTCAGTACTTGTACGTATTGATTTGTCTAAAGGGCAGTTCCGCTTAGGTGGTTCGATCCTTGCGCAGGTGTATAAAGCCATTGGTTCAGTGACACCTGATGTCGATAGTTTTGATGACTTCAAAGCATTCTTTGCCTTGATTCAAGACTGGAACAATCGTGGTGTGATCAAGGCTTATCATGACATCGGTGATGGTGGTCTATTAGCAACTGTAGCCGAGATGATGTTTGCATCACGCTTAGGTGTGGCATTAGAAAATCAAACAACTGAAAGTTTATTTGCTGAAGAAATTGGTGCTGTACTGCAAATTACCGCTGCTGATTGGGCATTATTAGAAGTTGAAGTTGCAGCATCAAGTCTGAAAGATGCTATTGCAGTAGTTGGTCGTGTGAATACTACGGATCAATTGGCTGTCAATGGTTTGACTTTAGAGCGTGCTGAGTTACAACAAGCATGGGCTGAGGTATCGCATCAGATCCAACGTTTACGTGATAATGTTGAAACAGCTGATCAAGAGTTTGCTTTAATTGCAGATCAAAACCATAAAGGTTTAATTGCACAAGCAACTTATGATTTAAATGAACCTGTTGAGGCGCCTTTTATTAATACACGTCGTCCAAACATGGCAATCTTGCGTGAGCAGGGTGTGAATGGTCATGTTGAAATGGCCGCTGCCTTTGATAAAGTGGGCTTTAATACCATCGACGTACACATGAGTGATTTGCTCGCAGGCCGTGTTAGCTTGAGCGACTTCGAAGGTTTGGTAGCGTGCGGCGGTTTCTCATACGGTGACGTGATGGGTGCTGGTGGTGGCTGGGCGAAATCAGTCTTGTTCAATACGAAATTACGTGACCAGTTTGAGCAGTTCTTCCATCGTCAAAATACCTTCAGCTTAGGCGTATGTAATGGCTGTCAAATGATGTCTCAACTTGCACCACTGATTCCAGGTGCAGAGCATTGGGGCCGTTTCCACCGTAACATCTCAGAAGTATTTGAAGCACGTGCAGTGAATGTTCGTGTAGAAAAATCTGTTTCTGTATTGCTTGAAGATATGCAAGGTTCGATTTTACCAATCGCAGTTGCGCATGGTGAAGGCCGTTTGGTTGCGACTGAACAGCAACTTGCTGCTTTAAATGCTGAAAATCAAGTGATCTTGCGTTATGTGGATAGCTTGGGTCATCCAACTCAGCACTATCCATTGAACCCGAATGGTTCACCTGAAGCAATTACAGGTTTAACTTCTAAAGATGGCCGTGCAACCGTGATGATGCCGCATCCAGAGCGTAACTTCCGTGCTTTACAGCATTCTTGGAAGCCAGAAGACTGGGCTGAAGATGGTGCTTGGTTACGTATGTTCCGTAACGCACGTAAATTTATTGGTTAATATGAATCACTGCAATAAGCCACCGTAAGGTGGCTTATTTAATTCCATATAAAATAATCACCAATGGGCAAGAAGAATGAAATCAAAAATCCATTTCCATGAGTTTGCGCTGCTGATGGCATTACTGATGTCCATCGTCTCATTTTCAATCGATGCGGTCTTACCTGCACTCGGTGAAATTGGTCGTGTTTTTACTTTGCAAAATAGCAATCAGGCGCAATGGGTCATCATCAGTATTTTCTCGGGAATGACCATCGGTCAATTGATTGCAGGACCATTGTCCGATGCGATTGGACGGAAACGGATTTTATTCACTGGGATCGTGATCTACTTTTTAGGCAGTTTATTATGCTATTCCACCCAAAGTTTTGAATGGTTCTTGCTGGGACGTTTTATTCAGGGTGTTGGTGTTTCAGGGCCTTATGTGGCTTCGATTTCAATCGTACGGGATAAATACAGTGGTGCCCAAATGGCGCGTATCATGTCTCTGATCATGATGGTATTTATGGTGGCACCTGCAGTTGCACCGAGCTTGGGACAGTTGATTATCCATTTCTTTGGTTGGCGTGATATTTTTGTGTTGTATATGGTCTATGCCACGGTTGTGGGGGCATGGGTCGCTTTGCGCTTGGAAGAGACCTTAGTACCTGAAAATCGTCTGCCAATGCGGGTACAAGCATTTAAGGACGGTTTTAAGGAAGTGGTGAGCAATAAAACCACCATGAGCTATTTGTTATGTGCAGGCTTCTGTTTTGGTGGATTTATTGGCTATCTCGGAACCTCACAACAAATATTTATGCAGCAATTTGGCAAAACAGGGCAGGAGTTTAGTGCTTATTTTGCTTTATTGGCAGGTGTGATGGGGATTGCATCCTTTACCAATTCTAGAATCGTCATGAAGTTTGGCATGCGTCCTATCTGTATTTATGGCTTTTTCGGTTTAAGCCTCATTTCATTGCTGTTTCTTATTATTCAGCTGTCTGGCGTATCCATCTCTTTCTGGATGTTTATGCTGTATGCCTGCATTCTGTTCTTATTGTTTGGTACCTTATTTGGTAATTTAAATGCGATTGCCATGGAACCAATGGGGCATGTTGCTGGTATGGCTTCTGCAATTATTGGTGCATCATCTTCGGTATTATCGCTGATTCTCGCCTCTATTATTGGTCAGTTATATAACGGAACCTTAATTCCAATGACTTGTGGTTTTGTGATTTTATGTGGTTTGGCATTTGCGCTGACCTTATATGAAAAACGACAACTAATTAAATTAGAACGTTAAATCTTTTGGTCTTATATGTGGATTGAAATATATAAAAAGCCATCATCAGATGGCTTTTTATATTTAGCTTTTGATGCAACTCATTAATGCATCACGCGCTCTAAATCCACCACTGATAGAGGATGCGTAGATTGTTTTTCCTTTCAGTAGAATTTCCATTGCACCAACATCATCCATATTGGAAGCCGTCTGTACCATACTCACAGGAACGAGCAGCATACCTTTCTTTTGGCTAGGAAGTAGGATCGCCTCAGTAGGCATGACCGAATGATCTGTTCGTATCACAATGGCGAGTTGTTGATTGCTGGTGGTTATTGGTATATGAGGGCCAGTAAAAACCAATGCCCCCGTATTTTTTTCTGAAGGACCAAAGAGGGTGAGTTGACTCAAACCAGAATTATAGGAGACAGCACATCCTCCTTTTCTGCCTCTATGTTTAGAGAGAAACCAGATTCCATGTTCACCTTGATAAATTTGTTTCATATTTTTAGAGATTGTTGACGGATAGTGTGAATTTGAGTCTGTTTGAATGAACTGATTTGCATAGAGAAATGTTGATTCTGTTAAAGCACTAAAAGTGAAAATTAAGGTTAATAGAGGTTTATGGGGCATATAAATACTCTTTACTTTGGATTCTAGTTTTAAACTTCTATTTACTCGCTTTAAAATCTAATTGAGCGAATCATGGGATATTTGACTGAGCGTTATATATCCTGATTGATCTTTTATATATTTTTTTAACATTGGTTAAAAGATCATAAGATGATCAATAGCTAAAATTGTCCTATGATGTCTGTTATTAAAGGTTAATATGTTGAAGGTGATGTTTTCTGATTCATGCCATCTTTATTTAAATTGATAAAATTATGAAAAAAATTGTCCCTGTAGTTTTAAAACATAAAAATAACGGTATAGATATATTGGCTTTTCATCATCCACTGGCTGGGACTCAATTGGTTAAGGGTACAATTGAACAAGATGAGCAATATGAACAGGCTGCAATTCGTGAGTTGTTCGAAGAATCGGGATTGATTGCTCAGCCTAATCCCAAGTTTATGGGTAATCTCATACTTAGCGTTAATCAGCAAAACTGGTATTTCTATTTATGCGAGGTAAAGTGTGGATTGGCTGAAACGTGGCACCATCATTGTCAGGATGGCGGTGGTTTAGACTTTAGATTCTTTTGGTATTCTTTAGATCAACAACCAGATGATCATTGGCATGGAACTTTTAAAGAAGCTCTAAGCTTTTTAAGAAATAGCTTAACGTCGTCATAATCCATCTGCTCTTGGTGAAAGCCAGTCTCGATATTTATTTCTTAAATCATTTCTTTTCGCTTCATCAAAGATAATAAAATCAATGCCACCATCATAAGGTGCAACAATTATATTTTGCTCGAAGGAAATCATAAAAGCTCTCAACTCATCATCAGCGATTTTTCTCAATAACTCATTGTGTTGATTCGTTTGCCAAGTTACCTCTACTGTACAAGGCCTAAAGAAATGATCTTCATCCTCTCCGTCATAATATTCAGGATTGGCTTGTGTTAAGTTAATTTCCTGCTCTAAATGGAATTGGTATTTAAGCCTAAAAGCAGGGTCATAAGCTTTATTGTTCCTGCTCGCCGTGAAGTAATGGCCTGAAACAATAAAAATAGAAGTACCAGTACCGAAGCAATCTGTAATAATTTTATTATGCCGATTTAGTAGTAATTCATATTCTTCAGGAGTGTTTGCATATCTTTTTGATTCGGGCAGGCTATGGATTCTGAACCAAAATTGTGGAAAATCTTGGATTAAATAATGAGAAATTGGAAGTTTGTTGGGATAAAAAAGATCCCATCGAACTTGAAAAGAATGAGCCATATTAATTTATAAAAATTCTATAGAAATCTATTTTATTTTAATTAGATAGAAAGATAAATTTAGAGATTAGGATCATTTGTTTGAATCATTTATATAAAAAATTGCTTTTCAGAGTTGGATCAATTCTTGCTTTCTATATTTTGATAATGAACAAAATATGGGAAATTGAATCATGAAAAATGCAAATTATTTAAGAACAGTGCATACCAAAGACCGAGGTTGGTTTTGGTTTGGTCTAGCGGTGGCGATTCAAATGCTATTTATTGTCGTCAGTTACTTAGTGATCAATATTTCACTTTGATTGTTCAGCGTTTATCGCGTTATGATTCATGAATTGATTATCCATGATTTGAGTCATTTCGATAATGCTAAAATTGATTTATTACGTGCCTGAATCTCATTTAGAAGCTACCAAACAAGCAATTTTTGAAGCAGGTGCGGGTGGTATTGGTAATTACGAACATTGTGCTTGGCAAGTTAAAGGCGTTGGGCAATTTAAGCCCGTAAAAGGTGCAAATCCATTCTTAGGGCAATTGGATGAATTAGAGCAGCTCGAAGAATGGCGAGTTGAAACCATTGTCACAGAAGAAAAGGCCAGTGCAGTGGCAAAAGCTTTAAAAGCAAGTCATCCCTATGAAGAACCTGCTTTTGAGTTTGTTCAGATTTTAGATATTCAATAAACTTTATTCTTTTCTAAGCATACTGCTTTGAATCAACCGAGCGATATCTGTTGTCCGTGCACGAATCAGCTCTGCCGCATTTTGACAGGCTTCTTCTAGGCTGGTCGGGCCTGAGGTTAAAGAAAAGGCAGCCGTAATGCCATGTTCATATAAAGCTTGATAGTTTTGCCCAAGCGTCCCTGCTATCACAATCACAGGGATATTGGTGGCTTGTGCAATTTTGGCGACGCCGAATGGGGTTTTGCCATTTAAAGTCTGCTCATCAAACTTTCCCTCACCTGTAATCACCCAATCTGCCCCTTGGATTTTGGTGGCAAGCTGATTTAGCTCAGCAATGACTTCAACTCCAGATCGAAATTTCGCCTTTAAGAATGTTTTAGCAGCAAAACCAAGTCCGCCTGCGGCTCCTGCACCAGTCTCATTGCGTTGGTCAAAACCAAAGTATTGAGCAGTAACATCTGCAAAATGGGAGAGGGCTTGATCTAACTCTAACACTTGTTGAGGTGAAGCCCCTTTTTGTGGCCCAAAAATATGTGAAGCACCATTTGGCCCACATAAAGGATTGGTCACATCGGCGGCCAACAGAAATTGGGTTTGTTGAATTCGTGGATCTAACTGATCTAAATTGATTTCAGTTAAGTTTTGCAGGGCAATGCCGCCTGCAGGCAAGGGATTATGGTCTGAATCGAGAAACTCAGCACCTAATGCCTTCAATAAACCTGTACCTGCATCATTGGTTGCGCTGCCGCCAATCGTTAGAATAATGTTCTGAGCACCTGCATCTAAGGCTGCGAGAATCAGTTGTCCAGTGCCATAGGTACTGCTGTTACATGCATCACGTTGCGATGGTTGAAGCAATTGAATACCACTGGCTTGTGCCATTTCAATGATGGCGATCTTTTTAGCATCTAGCCAACCCCATTTTGCCCGTACAGATTCACCAAGAGGGCCTTGGACTATTTGCTCACGCCATTGCCCTGAACAAACTTCCAATACAGCGTCTATTGATCCTTCACCACCATCCGCCATGGGGCATTGAATAATTTCTGCATCTGGAAAGACCTCTTGCCAGCCTGAAGCAATTGCTTTGGCAATATCGTGTGCAGATAGGCTGTCCTTAAAAGAATCTGGGGCAATCACAACTTTCATAAATTCTGTGCAATCTAATTTTAATCTAGCTTGAGCTTAGTCTGTCCGATGTTGAATATCTAGAAGAATGATGAAAATAAAAAAGCCACTCAGTTGAGCAACGAAGTGGCTGAGTTTAATGAACGCCTATCACATTAATTAAACTGAGAAAAATCAGGCTTACGTTTTTGCATAAAGGCTTGTACGGCTTCCATCATTTCTGGTGAGCGCACGCGTTGCATAAAGATTTCAGCTTCATCATCCACACAGGCGATGATTTCAGCCAAGTCTTGTTTCATCAACGCTTTACTTTGTTTGATCGAAGCCAATGGTAATGCTGCCAAATGTTGTGCTGTCTGCTGTGCAGTTGCATAGACATCTTCAACCACGTCGTTCACCAGATTGGCTTTCACCGCAGTCGCTGCATCAAATTTTTTCGCTGTGAATAATAACTCAGCTGCTTTTTGATAACCCGCTTGTTTCACCAATAAACGACTTGCAGCACCTTCTGGAGACAAACCCAGGCTGACAAATGGAATTTGGAATAGGGCAGTATTGTCTGCAAAAACGAGGTCGGCGTGTAATAAAATTGTGACACCAATACCAATCGCCACCCCTTTGACTGCAATAATAAGTGGTTTAGAAAAACGCGCAGCAGCTTTTAATAAGACAAATGGAGGTTGATCGCCAGCTTTACCTTCATGTGGCTTTTGGATAAAGCCCATAAAGTCTTTCATGTCATTACCCGCAGTAAAGTCTTGTTCTGCACCACGGAAGATCACCACACGAACGTCTTTATCCGCATCGGCTTCATCCAAAGCTTTTGCGATCCAAAGATAAAGTTCACCATAGAGTGCATTTTTTGCTTCTGAACGGTTAATGGCTAAGGTGAGTACGCCATCTTCTAAATTTGCTTGCAAATGTTGATGAGGTTGTTGAATACAGCTAAGTGTCATCGTACTATCCTTGCTTTAATCCAGATTGATTTTTAAGTGCCCTCATTATGTCGCATATTTATCTGAATGACACAACTGATGAGTTCACAAAAAGTGAAATTACGCCTATGTACACATTTGACTATCTTGTTTTTATTGGACGTTTTCAGCCTTTTCATTTGGCGCATATGCAAACCATTGAAATTGCCTTACAGCAAAGTCAGAACGTGATCTTGGCTTTAGGCTCGGCTCAATCGGAGCGGAATATCAAAAATCCTTTTTTAGCCATTGAACGTGAACAGATGATTTTGTCGAACTTTTCTGAACAAGAACAAAAGCGGATTCATTTTGTGCATGTTGTCGATGTCTATAATGATGAAAAATGGGTTAAACAAGTTAAAGATTTGGTCAATGCAGTCATTCAACCCAATATGAAAGTGGGCTTAATTGGCCATTTCAAGGATGAGTCTTCGTATTATTTACGCTTATTTCCTGAGTGGCAGATGGTTGAATTAGATAGTTTAAAAAATTCAATTTCAGCAACGCCAATGCGAGAAACTTATTATCGTGGAGAGATTCAAACTGAATTTTTCCCACAAGGGACGATCCAGTTTCTGAGTGAGTTTCAAAAATCAGCGATATATCAACAACTACAACAAAAGTTTAAGCACAATGATCCTTCCAATATTGATGAAGCTTGATTGCTTGGAGAGAGGCTAGGCATCTTCCCAAAAGATAATTCGATTGGAAAAAGGATCGGTGATGCTAAGCTCTAAGGTTTCCCAATCTGTCTTCTCAATTTGAGGTTTGGCAAATTTATAGTCTTTTACATCTAATTCAGTATGAAGCAAAGAAATATTTTCCCAATAAATACGAATGGCGCTGTGTGGACTGGCATCACTAAAATGTTCCGATAAGTGGATAATGCAATCGCCTTTGGAAATCTGTAGATAAACAGGGAAGTTATCCCCAAAAGTATGTTGCCAGTCCAATTGGAAGCCCAAATACTCAAGATAAAATGCTTGCGCAAGTTCAATATCAAAAATACGAAAAATCGGGGTAATTGAGCCAGATTGCATGGTTCTTCCTCTTAGCGAACACCAAATTGTTGAGTCCAATAACTCTTTTGCTTAGTTGAGGTATCGACTGTACAGGCCAGCGCATAGTCTGTAAATTTGGGGTGCATTAAATTACGACAATGCACAGGACTGGCAAGCCATGTTGCCATCACATCATTTAAATTTTTTTGTCCACGTGCTACGTTTTCACCGCCGCCTCGACCTTTAAATTGTGTTTGTTTTAGACGGGTTCTAAAATCTTGACCTGTGCTACTCACATGTCCAAGCACACTGTACTGCGCCATATCTTCGGCATGAGCAAAAGCACTTTGATATAAGTGATTATTCCATCTGAGTGGGGCAACTGCGGGAAAATGCTGTCCACCACATTGACGTGGATGTTGCCGAATTTCATTAATTGCATCAAGCAACACTTGTTGATAAGCCGGGTTTTGTAGGTCTTGGCAGCGTATTTCAGTGGCTGATTTTTGAATTTGAGCGACTAAGGGAGCAGAATCTTGAGAAGTCGTAGGTGCATTGGAGTTACATGCCACTAGAAAAAATAACAAGGATAGGGACAAAAACGCATTAAGATGAGTCATTTTCAATGTCTTTAATTTGTTCTTTTAATCTATTTATCATACGTCAATGGTAAAGCTGAGGGCAATTTGCTTAAATCAAAAAAGCGAGTCTTTAACTCGCTTTTTTGTTACTTAACATGATTATGCTGATTGCAATGCTTTTAAGTCTTCAAGCACTTGTTCTGCATGTCCAGCAGCCTTGACCTTACGATAGCTTTTGACCAATTTCTGGTTATGGAAAATAAAAGTTGAGCGTTCGATGCCCATCACTTGTTTGCCATACATATTTTTTTCTTTGATCACATCGAAGTGTTTACATAGCACTTCTTCTTTATCACTGATTAGATCAATGCTGAGCGATTGCTTTTCGGTAAAGTTCTGATGTGCTTTAACTGAATCACGAGATACCCCGATAATCTGGCAGTTTAACGCATCAAATTGGTCTTTTAAGCAAGAAAAGCCCACTGCTTGAGTGGTACAGCCCGGGGTTGAGTCTTTAGGATAGAAATAGAGAACCAACCATTCACTGCCCGTCTCGGCCAGATTGATTTCACCTTGTGTGGTTGGAAAGCTGTGATTCGGTAATTGAATATTCTCAGACATTGTTCATCCTTCGATAAAATTAATGTTGTTCAAGCTCAAGCGGTAAAAAAGCATATTCCTCATGATAAACAATATCACCTTGGCGTACAGGAATAGCTTTGTTAAAAATTGGTCCATCAATCACGGTGGTGTGGAATTCTCCACCTTCACCACATGCATCAATGCCACGATTTTCTAATTCTTGGATATATTCCAGCGTGAGCGTTTTGCCTAAATCTTCGACTTTCATGCCGAGTTTAAGATTAACCGTTACGAGAACACTGCGAAAACCAAGATTGATAAATTCTTCTACAACTTCTTTATGTGGGCGTAACCACAGCGGCATCCCTAATTTCAATCCCACTTGTTGGGTAACACGATCATGCCAGCAGCCATGCTCAGGCATATCCAGATCACCAGTTACCAGTACTTCGGCACCATGTTGTTTAGCTTGATCGAGTAGGGCAATAAATTTACTTTCATAATTAGCCCAACTGGATGATGCCATATACACTGGCAAACCAATGGACTCTGCTTGTGCGCGAATAATTTCCAGTGGCATTGCATGTGAACGAGAGCATTGCCCTTGTTCTTCTAACATCATAATTAACCCGATCACTGTACCTGTTTGCATGGCGTGATATAGGGCGAGAGAACTGTCTTTGCCACCACTAAAAGAGACGATTGATTTTCGTCGTTCGGCATTGCTTTTCCATTGATCCTGCATGATCTTATTCAATTGATTCAAAATAAATGAGATTTTAACAAACTCGATAAAAAAAGCCTGCATAAATGCAGGCTTTGTTCTGGACAAGACAAGCTTATTTTTTCGGCGCTTGCTGCTGCTGTTGCTGAGCAGCTTTCATTGCTTCTTCAGTGAGCTTTTCTAACTTGCTCACAAGCGGTGCACCTAGGCAAGCTTGTAAGTCTTTATTTTGCTGTTGTACAAAACCTAGAGTACTTGGGCTTTTCTTCGCATTGATTGCGCTTTGGATTTCCCATTTTTGTGCTTCAGTTACTTTACCTTGTGCGTCAATTTGACAACCACAGAATTTGCTCACTTCCGCTGCTGTTAATTTACCGCCTTTTGCAGTTTGGTCTTTACATACATTGACCAATGCTGATTTTACATTGGTACTTTTATACGCAGTTTGTAATGGGTTATCAGCTGCGTGAGTTGCCGTTGCAAATAATGCAGCAGCTGACATCATTGTAGAAAGAATAAGATTTGATTTAGAAAACTTCATATAATGTACCTAATTTTTACCCTATATCGGTTATTCAGCGTAGCGCGTAGGATCCGCAATACCTGCTTCGATAAAACCTTGTTGACGTAAACGACAACTGTCGCATTTGCCACATGCACGTCCTTGAGCATCTGCCTGATAGCAGGATACCGTTTGACTATAGTCTACGCCATGTTCGATACCTAAGCGTATAATATTCGCTTTGGATAAATGTAACAAAGGTGTTTCAATTTTAAGGGGTTTTCCTTCAACACCTGCTTTCGTCGCGAGACGAGCCAAGTTGGCAAAAGCATCAATAAATTCAGGGCGGCAGTCCGGATATCCTGAATAATCAACAGCATTGATTCCAATGACGATGGCAGCAGCGTCAAAAACCTCGGCTGCAGCAAGTGCATAAGATAAGAAAATAGTGTTACGTGCTGGAACATAAGTTACAGGAATGCCTTCTTGTAATTGTTCTGGGACTTCAATGTTATGATCTGTAAGCGCAGAACCACCTAAATTACCCAAATCAATATTAATGATACGGTGTTCTACGCCTGCACGTTGTGCAAGTGCTTTTGCTGCATCAAGCTCTGTGGTCGAACGTTGACCGTACATAAAACTTAAAGCAATACATTCATAGTTTGCTTGTGCCCAGGCAAGACACGTTGTTGAGTCTAAGCCACCAGACAATAATACGATGGCACGAGAACGCATATTATTTTCCATGATTCAACCTAAAATAAATTTGAAAAGCTGTTCGATGTTACAGAACGGTCTTTGTGAGTTTTAACGACCAGATTCATCATTCCATAACAGTTTATGCAACTGTAATTGGAAGCGAACAGGGAGGTGGTCATCCAAAATCCACTGTGCTAAATCGCGCGCCAATGCAGGCAAGCCAACAGCACCTTTTTCAACTGCAAAAGCAGGCGAGAACCATACCGTACTCACTTTATCTTGCAACTGAAATTGTTCGAGTTGTTGTCTAGACCACTCATAATCTTCGCGATTACAGATCACAAATTTAATCTGATCATGAGATGTTAAATAGTCAAGATTACTGTATAGATTTCGGTGATCTTCTTTAGAAGTCGGTGTTTTTAAATCAAGTACTTTAGAAACACGTGGATCGACTTTAGAAACATCCAAGGCTCCACTGGTTTCCAAGGAAACTTCAAATCCGAGGTCACAGAGGCGCTGTAGTAAAATCAGGCAATTTGGCTGAGCAAGCGGCTCGCCGCCAGTGACACAAATGTAGGGCGTTTTATGTTGGCTTGCAGTTTCAATGATGTGTTCAAGCGATAAACGCTCACCACCTTCAAAAGAGTAGGTCGTATCACAATAACTACAGCGTAAAGGGCAACCTGTTAAACGAATAAATACAGTGGGCAAACCAAAGGTATTCGCTTCGCCTTGCAAAGAGTAAAAGATCTCCGTGATGCGTAAACCAGCCGCAGGATCGGAGACAGGAATTGCAGAAGAACGTAAGGAAGCCATAAACAGTTACCACAAACAGGTGCTACACAAGCAGCATGCTACATAAAAACAAAATCTCTACGACCATGACTGATCGTAGAGACTGGGAACGATCAAGTTCCACAATAAATATTACAAATTAGTCTGCGCGTAATAAATCGTTCAAGCTGGTTTTAGCGCGAGTTTTCGCATCTACTTTTTTCACGATAATTGCAGCGTAAAGGCTGTAAGTACCGCATTTAGATGGAAGGCTACCGGCAACAACCACAGAACCTGCTGGTACGCGGCCATAGTGAACTTCACCAGTTTCACGATCGAAGATCTTGGTTGATTGACCGATGAAAACGCCCATTGAGATGACAGAACCTTCTTCAACAATTACGCCTTCAACGATTTCAGAACGTGCACCGATGAAACAGTTGTCTTCAATAATGGTTGGGTTTGCTTGTAATGGCTCTAAAACACCACCGATACCCACGCCACCTGACAAGTGAACATTTTTACCGATTTGTGCACATGAACCAACAGTAGCCCATGTATCAACCATCGTACCTTCGTCTACATAGGCACCGATGTTGACATATGAAGGCATCAAAATCACATTTTTCGCTTGGAAACTACCACGACGAGCTACAGCAGGCGGTACAACACGTACACCCGCAGCTTTGAACTGTTCTTCAGTCCAACCTGCATATTTAGTATCTACTTTGTCATAGAAACGAAGATCACACGCTTCAATTGGTTTGTTATCATTTAACTTAAATGAAAGTAAAACCGCTTTTTTTAACCACTGGTGAACAACCCATTCACCATCGATTTTTTCAGCAACACGCAGTGTGCCGTTATCTAAACCAGTCAATGCTTCTTCTACAGCTTGACGGATTTCTGTTGGGCAGTCCGTTGCGCTATAGTTGGCACGGTCTTCAAATGCTTGCTCAATGATTGTAGAAAGCTGAGACATGATCTTCCTTCTTCCAAAAAAATTTTGAAGATTTTACACTAATTTTGTAGGGTCTGTTGCCATTTTATAAATAGGTTGCGTTATAAGCTAAAATTTTATCAGACGAGGCATGAAACGTAGGTAATGGCTATTCCCTTGCCAAGTTTCATAACGAAGTATGAGGAAATTTTAGCTATAACCCTTTGGGACAAGGAGTTTTTTTGTCGCTACATCGTTATGTCTTGTTCATTTAGAAAGCCTAAACTTCACAAGCCATGCCTTATATCGCCTAAAAAATCTCCATTGTCGTAACCGTAGATAAAGTGGCAGCAGACCCTCAGAATCTTTGAAAAAAGAAGTTACAATATATTGTTTTAAAATTAAGCAATAAAAATGTCATAAAAATGGAGACTGTTGTTTTTTATCTATAATTTGGAAATACATAATTCCTTCGAATTTGTATCAAAAAATAACAAAAAGTAATCAGTTTCTGTATAAAAAGTTAGCGATCATTCTTTTATGCTTAGTCCACAAGCAACAATTATATATTTATTTAAATAAAAGCGTTTTGTGAGGAGACTTCAATGAAAGCTTTGCGTGTTATGTTAGCAGCAGGTGCATTAACAGCGATTGCAGGTACTGCATTTGCAGCAGATGAGCAAGTGGTGAAGGAATCAGTTTATGCATTCCCTTCATACTTAGATCCAGTTTCAGTTCGTGCTGAGGTCGGTACGACAGGCTACGGTGGTGCAATTTCATATAAAGTCAATCCATACGTAAGCTTAAGCCTTGGTTATAATGGTGGCGATATTTCATGGTCAGACAGTTTAAAAATTGATGGCACGAAATATGATATGGACATGGATAATAAAAATGCATATTTAAATGCTGAAATTTATCCATGGGGTACTAACCAAAATGCATTTGCTCGTGCGTTGTACGTAGCAGCAGGTGTTGGTTATATCGACAACAGCTATGATTTGAAAAAATCAGTATCTAATACTAACGATACAATCAAAATTGATGGTTCAAATTACTACGCTCCTGGTGGCAGTGGTTCTGTGAAAGGTCATTTAAATTATGATAATCAAATCGCTCCATACCTAGGATTCGGTTTAAACAGCCCAGTTTATAAGAACTTTGGTGTATTTGGTGAAGTTGGTGCGTACTACACTGGTAATCCAGAAGTTGACTTGAAATCTGAAGGCTTAGTTAAAGTGGGTGGTATTGAGTCAGGTCAAGCAGCAGCGGATCGTGATGCAGATAAAATTGCCAATAAGAGCAGATATGAATGGATGCCTGTTGCAAAAGTGGGTGTGAGCTTTAAGTTCTAATCCATGCATTCAGCATAAAAAAACGAGCGCCATGCTCGTTTTTTTATGCTTATATCATCGACAAAATAAAAGGCTCTTTTAGAGCCTTTTATTTTTTGGTATTTATTCTTCTGGGTAAGCTACTCTTTTCAGTGCTTTAATATCCGTTTCCGGTGAGCAGAGTGAGATAAATTCATAACCATAACCACGCAGTAGGTGACCTTTGCGTACAGCAATCCAAGTGGTATTTACACCAAAGATATCTGTTTTTATCTGTTGCAAGCGGTAGTCACGTTCAGCATCATAAGCAACATCATTGACAATCCCGACACCCATATTCAGTTCAACATAGGTTTTAATCACGTCGGCATCAAGCGCAGACATGACGATATCAGCATGCAATTGTGCATCTTCAAAGGCTTTGTCAATCTTAGAGCGCCCTGTGAAACCACCATGATAAGTAATCAATGGATATTCAGCTAAGACATCCAAACTGATTTTATCGAGCTTTGTCAATGGATGATCTTTTGGCGTAATGATACTGTGATGCCACTCATAATAAGGCACGCTGGCCAAATTTTCTTCTGTGGTTAAGGATTCAGTTGCAATACCAATATCGGCTTCACCTTGAAGTAACATTTCTGCAATTTCTACAGGGCTGGCTTGTTGTAATACCAAATGTACTTTTGGAAATAATTTTTTAAATTGATTTACGATTGGAGGAAGTACATAGCGCGCTTGTGTATGTGTCGTTGCAATGGTCAGTGTACCTTCATCAACTTTATTAAAATCGTCTGCGAGACGTTTAATATTATCGGCATCGACCAACATGCGTTCCACGATGCTCAATAAAGACTGACCGGGTTCAGTCAAGCCCAATAAGCGTTTGCCTTTACGTACAAAGAGTTGCACACCGAGTTCATCTTCTAAATCTTTAATATGTTTGCTGACGCCAGATTGGGAGGTATAAAGGGCCGCAGATGCTTCAGTTAAATTAAAGTTTTGGCGAACAGTTTCTCGAATAATTCTGAGTTGTTGGAAGTTCATAAAAGTTTTTCCTCATAAGAGGATGGGGCGTGTTTTACCCCATCAATATTATTTTAAGCAACTTGCGTTGTTTGATCTGCAAATAAATGAAGTTGAGCAGCACTGATCCAAACCGTTTGATTGGGTTTGAATTGATGCAAGTTCGCCTCTTCTACACTTAATAAAATTTCGATAGTACGTCCACTACGATCTTGTAATTCCGCCACAACTCGACCTGCAATCCACACTTCACGTAAGAACGTTGCCTCAATCGTGTTGGCTTGAGGTTGGGTATGAATATGTAATTCATTTGGTCGTGCAAAAGCAATCACTTTCCCTTGTGGTGCATCTAATAACGATGGTAGTTGAATACGATCATCGCCAATACGGATAATACCGCCTGTATGATCACCTTCAAAACGATTTGCTTGACCAAGGAAATCAAAAACAAATGGGGTCGCAGGTTTTTCATACACTTCGCGTGGCGAACCAATTTGTTCGACATCACCTTTATTCATTACGATGATCTGGTCAGCGACTTCTAAAGCTTCTTCTTGATCATGGGTGACAAAGATAGAGGTGATATGCAGTTCATCATGTAAGGTGCGTAACCAGCGACGTAATTCTTTACGTACTTTGGCATCAAGTGCACCAAATGGTTCATCGAGTAACAAAACACGTGGCTCAACGGCTAAGGCACGCGCCAATGCGATACGTTGACGCTGGCCACCTGAGAGTTGGGCTGGATAACGATCAGCCAAAAAGCCAAGTTGTACCAAATCTAGTAAACGAGTCACACGTTTTTTGATTTCAGCTTCTGATGGGCGTGTTGCACGTGGACGAACACGTAAACCAAAGGCTATATTGTCAAAAACAGTCATGTGACGGAACAGGGCATAATGCTGGAATACGAAACCAACTTGACGCTCGCGTACATGGATATTGGTGGCATCTTCACCTTCAAGTAGAACTTGCCCACCATCCGCAGATTCTAAGCCTGCAATGATACGTAATAAGGTTGTTTTTCCGCAGCCTGAAGGACCAAGTAGGGCAACCAATTCACCTTCAGGAAAGTCTAAAGAGATATTTTTAAGCGCATGGAATGCACCAAAGTGTTTTTCAATATTTTTAACTTGAATACTCATGTGTTCATTCCTTAGGAATTCGGTTGATGTTCATTTGCTTGGTCTTGACGGATTTCTAGCCAAGTTTTCAAAATCAAAGTAATGATCGCTAAAAATGCCAGTAATGAAGACACAGCAAATGCAGCACTAAAGGTATATTCGTTATAGAGAATCTCTACATGTAACGGTAAGGTATTGGTTTGGCCACGGATATGTCCTGATACAACCGAAACGGCACCAAATTCACCCATTGCCCGAGCATTACACAGAATTACGCCGTAAATCAGACCCCATTTAATATTGGGTAAGGTTACTTTCCAGAAGGTTTGCCATCCTGATGCACCCAATACAATCGCAGCTTCTTCTTCCTCTGTACCTTGTGCTTCCATTAATGGAATGAGTTCACGGGCTACAAATGGTACGGTAATAAAAATAGTAGCAAGAACAATTGCAGGCACGGCATATAGGATTTTGATGTCATGATCCATTAACCATCCACCTATCCAGCCTTGTGCACCAAAAATGAGTACTAGCATTAGGCCTGCAATTACAGGAGAAACCGAAAACGGTATATCAATAATTGTGGTTAAGATGGCTTTACCACGAAATTGAAATTTTGCAACAGCCCATGCTGCAGCTACACCAAATACGACATTAATAGGTACCGCAATAGCAGCAGTCAGTAAGGTCAGTTTGACGGCTGATAAGGTATCTGAATCAGTCAAGGCATTAATATAAACATTCAATCCTTGCTTAAATGCCTCAACAAAAACCAAGATCAGGGGGAGGAGTAGGCAACTTAAAAAAAAGATTAAGGCAATACTGATTAGACTATAACGGACCCAAGTCGGCTCACGGGTTGCATCTCTGGCTTGTAGTTTGAGTGCTAATGCATTGCTATTGGTATTTAAGCTCATTGTGCAACTCTCCCTGTACGGCGGCTAGCCCATGCTTGTACCAAGTTAATTAAAAATAAGATACCGAACGAGAGAACAAGCATGACCACAGCGATGGTGGTTGCACCAGCATAATCATATTCTTCTAGACGAGAAATAATCATGAGTGGTGCGATTTCAGTTTTATAGGGTTGATTACCTGCAATAAAAATTACTGAACCATATTCACCGACACCGCGGGCAAAAGCCAAAGCAAAGCCAGTCAGTAATGCTGGGAATAAAATCGGTAGAATGATTTTGGTAATAGTCTGCCAACGATTTGCACCTAAGGCAGAAGCAGCTTCTTCCAGTTCAGTTTCAATATCGCTGAGCACTGGTTGTACAGTACGAACTACGAAGGGTAAGCCAATAAAGATTAAAGCAAGTGTGATACCAATTGGTGTATAGGCCACTTCAATTCCAAGCGGGGAAAGGTATTGTCCGATCCAACCCGTTGGAGCATATAAAGAGGTTAAGGCAATACCTGCAACTGCCGTTGGTAGAGCAAATGGTAAGTCTACTAGTGCATCAACAAGACGTTTGCCTGGAAAGTTATAACGGACGAGGCACCAAGCCAGTAGCAAACCAAAAATAACGTTAACTAAAGCAGCAATCAGTGCGGCACTAAAGCTAAGTTGTAAAGACTTTAAAATTCGTTCTGAGGTTAAGATTTCCCATAAACCATCCCATCCAATCCCAAAAGATTTAATAAAGACAGCAGATAAAGGAATAAGCACAATCAAAGACACGTAAGCGAGGGTAAAGCCTAATGAGAGACCAAACCCAGGCAGCACTCGGGAACGCTGCGACATGATATTTCCTCAAAGAGAAATGTTTGCTAAAACAAGCAAGCAAATAATGCGAATACTAAAAATATGGGAAGCTGGGATCAGGCAAATTTTAAATTAAAATTTGCCTGACTCATTCGGACGATAGGTTGAATCTTTTTTTCAGGCAGCATGTAGTTCAGGATCTCAGGGAAGGGACCAAATCCTGATGCGACATTGATATGACCAACTGCACCTAAATTAATCGGTGTCAGTTTCCATGCTTGAGCCAATTGCAAGGCATCGACATAACCTAACCAAGGGTCATTTTCACTAATCAATAACGTGGTTGGTACGTCAATTTTCAGTTGCTGAAAATACTGTTTATAGTCAGTTAAGCTATGACGCGCAAAGCCTGCCTCACCAAAACGTGCTGGGTTTGCTGGTGCAACCAAAATCAGATTTTTAACTTTTGCTCTGAGTTCTGGGTGTTCAGCGAGTGCAGCAACACTGGTTAAGCAGCCAAAGCTATGTGCAACGATTTGAACAGGCGCTGGAGCTGCAACAACAGTTTTAACAAATTGAGCAACCCATTCGCTTAAAACGGGACGATCCCAATGTTGCTGTTGAACGCGAGAGCTAGACACGAGTTGCTGTTGTAACCAAGATTGCCAATGCTGCGCTTCGCTACCACCTACACCTGGAACAATTACGGTATGAATCATGTCTATTCTCCTTATCCCCTTAGAATCCCTCCCAACCTCCCTTTAAGAAAGGGAGGAGCAACACGAATTTAGTAACTAAACTAAAATCTGTGTAATTCCCCTCTTTTAAAGAGGTGAGCTGCGTTTATAGCAGCGCAAGGGAGATTTTTATTTGCCTGTGCTGTTGATCTTGACGATTTGGTCAAAGATACCGCCATTATCAAAGTGAGTTTTTTGCACTTTGGTCCAGCCACCAAATTCTTGATCAATTGTCACTAGTTTTAGTGGTTTAAACACATTGCTGTATTTCTTCAATACGGCCGCGTTACGTGGACGGTAGAAGTTACGTGCAGCAATCTCTTGACCTGCTGGTGAATACAGGTAGTTTAAGTAACCACGAGCGATTTGCAGGTTGCCTTTTTTCTCAGCATTCTTTTCTACAACAGCCACTGGTGGTTCAGCGAGAATCGATAGAGAAGGGGTAACGATTTCGAATTTGCCCGGTTGTTCACGGACTGCAAGGTAGGCTTCATTTTCCCAAGCCAGCAATACGTCACCGATACCGCGTTCAGCAAAGGTTGTGGTTGCCCCACGTGCGCCTGAATCTAGTACTTTGGTTTGTTTATAAATTTGACGAACAAATTCTTGAGCTTTAGCGTCGTTACCACCTTTTTGATGTTTCGCCCAAGCCCAGGCACCTAAGTAGTTCCAACGTGCACCACCCGATGTTTTTGGATTTGGTGTAATAATTTCTACACCTGGCTTAACCAGATCACCCCAATCTTTGATTTGTTTTGGGTTGCCTTTACGAACTAGGAATACAATTGTTGAGGTATATGGCGTAGAGTTGTTCGGTAATTTCTTTTGCCAGTCTGCTGGAAGTAGTTTTGCATTTTCTGCAATTTCGTCGATGTCTGCTGCAAGTGCAAGTGTGACTACATCTGCATTTAAGCCATCAATCACGGCACGGGCTTGTTTGCCTGAACCGCCGTGTGATTGTTTAAAGTCGATGTCCTGACCTGTACGCTGTTTCCAGAACGTACCGAATTGTTTATTGAAATCTGTATACAGTTCACGAGTCGGGTCATAAGAAACGTTTAAGAATTCTTGTGCCGCGAATGAAGAGACTGAGAGTAATGCGGCAATGACACCGACTTTAACTTGAGAAAAACGCATGGAAAACCCCTTAAAACTAAATCACTGTTTGGAATATGTACGCAGCATAACGCCAGTTTTTTTGCAAAAAAAATAATTAAAATCGAATTTGTTATGAAAAAAATAGAAATAGATAAAAGAGATAAGCTTTGCTGAATTATTGATATATAAGCAATTTTTAATTTTAGGCTTTAATTGTTATACTTATTTAAAATCAATGGCTTATTGGTTTTGGTGGTGCTGGCTTATAAAGTGCAAAGGTATCTGGATTATGCAGTGTTATAAAAATGGGCAATTCGTTGATTCCATCCCTTTATTAGATCGAGCTTTTCATTATGGTGACGGCTGCTTTACCACAGCACGTATTTTTCACGGAATTCTTGAATTAAAAGAACTGCACTTTGCACGTTTAAAACTGGCTTGCCAGTCCTTGCAACTGGATGCAGATCTATCCTTTATTGAAAAGTCGCTTGTGCATTTACAACAGCAATATTCTAGCCTTAATGGCACTTTAAAAGTGGTCATTAGCAGAGGTGTAGGCGATCGTGGTTATAGTCTGCCTTTGCATGCGGCTGATGTATACGTGTGGTATTACCCAAGAGTGACACAGGCTTTTCAGCCTGAATGGATTGAAAGTGGCATGTTAAATCATGCGTTGGGTTTGAATATGCCTCATTTAGTGGGGTTAAAAACGCTGAACAGATTAGAACAGGTCTTACTGAAACAAGAGGCTGATCAGCGCGGTTGGTTGGAAGCACTCGTCAGTGATGTACAAGGCTATATTGTTGAAGGCGTGAGCAGTAATTGTTTTATTCGTATAAATGATCGGTGGATTACGCCCGAACTTCGTTATAATGGCGTCCACGGTGTGATGAGAGCCAAAATCTTGTCGAGAATGCAGCAATATCAGATTGAATGTGAGCAGCGGTGTATCGATATCAATGAGATTGGGCGCATCCAGAGTTTATTTTTTTGCAATGCGTTACATCCAATGAAAGCGGTTGTTCGATTTAATGATCGGACCTTAGCGCAGCAACCCTATCTTGATTTATTTGAAACTTTAAAACTTAGCCAGATTGATTAATATGCCAAAGCCACCTAATTCCAGCAAAAGTAAGAAAAAGCCCAAAGCGAAACCGAAATCCAGATTTTCTTTTTTTAAAGCCTTTTTGATCGCCATTGTTATTTTTGTTTTGGTGATCTTTGGCATTGTATGGTCGAGTTTATTTAAAAATTACCCTGTAGACAGTAAAAAACAGCTTTTAGTGATTTCTTCTGGTGATACCTATTCACGCTTTATTGATCGTTTAGCCAAAGAAAATAAAGTGAATTTTCCAATAGTTTTAAAGCTGTATCAGAAGTTTATGATTCATGACACCATGAAAGCGGGTGTCTATGAAATTACTCAAGGTATGAGTATTCGTCAGGTGATGGATATGTTATCTGATGCAGATAATGCACAGATGAATCGTATTTTAGTGATTGAAGGGACGACTTTTTCACAATTGATTCAGAGTTTAAGAAAAGATCCGAATGTCACCAATACCTTACTTGATCTTCCGCACAGTGAATTATTAAAGCAATTAAATATTTCATATACGCATCCAGAAGGTCTATTTGCGCCTGATACTTATTTCTTTGCCAAAGGTGAGACGGATAAGAAAATCTTAACCGATTTATATCGCCGTCAAATGAAATCGTTGGATGAGGCTTGGGCCAAGAAAGCACCGAACCTACCTTATAAAGATAAATATGAAGCATTGATCATGGCTTCGATTATCGAAAAAGAAACCAGTTTGGACAGTGAACTAGAACAGGTTTCAGGTGTATTTGTCCGTCGTTTGAAAATGGGGATGCGCTTACAGACTGATCCAACCGTGATTTACGGCATGGGCGAGAATTATAAGGGCAATATCACCCGTAATGATTTGCGCACGCCAACGGCATATAACACCTATACCATCAATGGTTTACCGCCAACACCAATTGCTTTACCAAGTAAAAAAGCGATTGAGGCAGCGATGCATCCTGATGATGCCAAAAATATTTACTTCGTTGCTACGGGCAATGGTGGGCATAAATTTACCGCGTCTTTAGAAGACCATAATCGTGCAGTGCAAGAATATTTAACTGTACTACGTTCAAAGAAAAAGCAGGGCGAATAATGTTTATTAGTTTTGAAGGGACGGAAGGTGTGGGCAAAACCACGCTGATTCGTAAAATTCATCAGTACTTTGAACAGCAAGGTAAAGAAGTGGTGTTGACCCGTGAACCGGGCGGAACACCACTGGCCGAGCAGATTCGCTCCTTATTATTGGCAGTAAATCATGAAGAGCAAATGAGTCATGATACCGAGCTGTTATTGATTTATGCAGCACGTGCACAGCATTTACAGCAAGTGATTTTACCCGCATTAGAGGCAGGTAAAATTGTGCTGAGTGATCGTTTTACTGATGCCAGCTTTGCTTATCAATGTTCTGGACGTGGTTTGAGTCAGGAAAAGTTACAACTGTTAAATCAAACCTTTGTGGCGAAAATGCCGAATATTACTTTTTGGTTGGATGCATCGATTGAGTTGGGCATGACCCGTGCGCGAGAGCGTGGTGCATTGGACCGTTTTGAGCAAGAGAAATTAAGTTTCTTTGCTAAGGTGCGTGCAGGTTATGAGACCTTGTGGCAAGCAGAGCCTGAACGAATCAAGCGTTTAGATGCAACACAGAATGCGGATGTTGTGTTTGAAGAGGCGCTGCAGTATTTGAAATAAAAACAGCTGTATTCTCAATATTTATTGTTGAAAAAATTTGTGTGATGCTTTGGTTTTATTTCTTATGCCTTACTTTTCAGGGATGAAAAGTAACAAAAATCCTTTGTTGAGCTGACGGTGCATCCTTGATACCGCAGCTCAACGGGCGACATCCATGTCGCCTACCGCGATAGCTAATAATAACTTTAAGTCGTCTTGAAAAGCTCAAAAACTTAAAAGAGTCACTCATTCACCAATGGCTGTTCCACTTTAAAATTTGGTGGAGTTAAAACTGTCTTGCGAATCTCATTTGAGAGTTCTGGATAATCCAGTGTGTAATGCAAACCACGTGATTCTTTACGTTCCATTGCACAGCGTACAATCATTTCTGAAACTAGAACTAGGTTACGCAATTCAATCAGATTCTTACTAACACGATAATCCTGATAATACTCAGTGATTTCACGTTTCAACATTTCAATACGATGTAGAGCACGTTGCAAACGCTTAGTGGTACGTACAATACCGACATAGTTCCACATGGTAGAACGAAGTTCATCCCAGTTTTGCAGAATCACCACGTCTTCATCTGCATCTGTCACTTGTGTTTCATCCCAAGAAGGAACTTCGGGCAGTTTAAAATCTGCATCAAATTTCTGTTCGATATCTTCTGCTGCACTCATGCCATAAACGAAACATTCAAGTAATGAGTTACTCGCCATACGGTTAGCGCCGTGTAGACCTGTATAAGAGGTCTCACCAATCGCATATAAGCCATCTAAATCCGTTTGACTATGTTCATCCACCACTACACCACCACAGGTGTAATGTGCTGCAGGAACAACAGGAATCATATCTTTGGTGATATCAATGCCGAGTTCAAGTAAACGTGCATACAGTGTCGGGAAGTGTTCGGTAATAAATTCGGGTGATTTATGGGTGATGTCTAACCAGACATGACGAATACCTAAGCGTTTGATTTCATGGTCAATGGTACGCGCCACAATATCACGTGGTGCCAGTTCAGCACGTTCATCAAAACGCAGCATGAAACGCTCGCCATCTGGTAGGCGCAAATAAGCACCTTCACCGCGCATCGCTTCAGTAATTAAGAACGAGCGTGCTTTCGGGTGATATAAACAGGTCGGATGGAATTGGTTAAATTCCATATTAGCGACACGGCAACCTGCACGATAGGCCATGGCAATGCCATCACCTGTGGCAATGTCAGGGTTTGATGTGTAGAGATAAGCTTTCATCGCACCGCCACAAGCCAGTGCAGTGAAAGGAGCTAAAAAGGTATGTACCTGCTCGGTAGCTTCATCTAAAGCGTATAGACCGATTGCGCGATTGGCTTGGTTTTGATGTCCAAGCTTGTGTAAGGTAATTAGATCAATCGCAATATAATTTTCAAAAATCGTAATATTTTTTCGTTCTTTGGCACGTTCAACCAAGGTGGTTGAAATGGCTTTACCTGTTGCATCGGCAGAGTGAATGATACGACGTTGTGAGTGTCCGCCTTCACGAGTGAGATGGAGTTGCTCGTCATCATCTAGCGTAAATTGCACGCCTTGCTTGAGCAGGAAGTCAACCGAAGGTTTGCCACCTTCGACGGTATGTTTGACCGCATCTAACTCACAAAGATGACCGCCTGCAATCATAGTGTCATTAATGTGTTGTTGAATAGAGTCAGTTTCGTCTAAGACTGCAGCAACACCGCCTTGTGCATAAAAGGTACTGGCCTCCGTCAATGCTGCTTTGGCTAAAATTGCAATGTTGTAATGACTTGGTAAAGAGAGTGCAAGGCTTAAACCTGCACCGCCACTGCCCACAATAATCACATCAAAATGGTGAATTGTTTTTAAATCAGGCATGTCAATCTGCTTCAGTTTTAAACGTTCGCTAATGACACCGCTTTTTTATCAAAAAGGCAAGGGCTAATCTGCCTAGAATTGAGTGAATTTTTAGCGAATGCGATTTATTCTCCAATTATTTTTTGCCCAAAATGTATGAATGAGAAAACGATTACGATTCAGTACATTGTTTTAATCTACGCTTAAGCTCCCCAAGATAAAACCATTCTTACACGGTGAATCGTGGAGTATTTCTCCATAATTTATTCATATTTCATCATTCTAGATCGTTGTATGCATTGAAAATATAAACATATTTTTACGAAAAGAATGGTCGGGTTATGCTAAAAACATAGACCTAAATCTTATTTTAATCATCAGTATGTAGGTTCTTGCTTCATGAAAAGTCGCTATTTACAACAAGGAATGTATGCTGCGGTATTTACGATAGCAGCATCTCAAATCAATGCTGCATCGCCAGTAGATTTTTCAAATCTCGTTGAGCAGGTCAGTCCTGCTGTTGTGAGTGTCAATGTTGTAAAGAAAATGACTCAGGAAGAGTTATTACAACAACAAGTCCCTGAAATTTTACGCCGTTTTTTTGGTAACCAAGTGATTATACCGCAACAACAGGGTCCTCAAGAAAAAACGGCTTATGGGAGTGCTTTCTTTATCGGGAAAGATGGCTACTTACTCACTAACCGTCATGTAATTGCAGATGCTTCACGCATCAGTATTACCTTAAATGATCGTCGTGAACTTGATGCGACACTTGTAGGAAGTGATGAGCGTACAGATATTGCATTACTTAAAGTGAATGGTAATAATTTTCCAGAATTAAGAATTGGTAATGTAGACCAACTCCGAGTAGGTGAGCCTGTACTCGCGATTGGTTCACCATTTGGTTTTGATTATTCCGCTTCGGCTGGGATCGTCAGTGCAAAATCAAGAAATATGAGTGGGGAAACCTCGGTTCCATTTATTCAAACTGATGCGGCTTTAAACCCAGGTAACTCGGGTGGTCCATTGTTTAACCAGCGTGGTGAAGTGGTGGGTGTGAACTCGCGTATCTTCAGTGGTACCGGTGGTTATATGGGTTTGTCATTCTCGATTCCAATTGATGTGGCGATGGATGTCGTACAACAATTGAAAACGACAGGTAAAGTAACACGTTCTTATCTTGGTATTATGATGCAGGATATTGATCGTAACTTGGCAGAAGCTTATAAGTTGCCGAAACCAGAAGGTTCGTTGATTACTCAAGTTGCGCCGAAATCACCAGCTGAGAAAGCAGGTCTAAAATCGGGTGATGTGATTTTGAAAGCCAATGGAGCGCCAATTTCACGGACCAGTGATTTACTTTATTCATTGAATCGCATTGCACCGAACCAAACAGTTCAGTTAGAAATTCTACGTGATGATAAAACACGCACGATTTCTGCGACATTGGGCACTGCACCAGATGACACGGCTGCCGATGCTGAAAAAAATAACCCAACCAGCGGTTTAGGGATGAGTATTCGAGATCTAACCGCCGCTGAACAAGCGCGTCTAGATGTGCGTGGTGGTATCTTGATTCAAGATGTGAAGCGTGGCGGTACGGCGTCTTTATCTAATCTGGTTGCGGGTGATGTGATTGTACAGGTGAATGGTACCGCGATTACCAATAGCCAACAGTTTGCAAAAACGGTTTCAGCCTTACCAAAAAATAGCGTTGCGCGTGTGACGATTATTCGTCAAGGACAACGTGCAATTCTTGGCTTACGCTTACCTTAAGTTTTGTTTTACATTGTATAAGCTTAATAAAACCACTCTAAAATAGGGTGGTTTTTGTTTTGTAATGCTGTTGTGTTTAGACTAGTGTAACTAGCGGAACTTTGATGAATGAAATACCAGAGATTATGAGTACGATTTTTGATTTAAAAATACAGGTTCAGCCTAAACATATTGATGTACTTGGGCATGTAAATAACGTCATGTACATTCAATGGATGCAGGATGTTGCTTCAGCGCATATCGAGACATTGGGTTTAGGCCTAGCCCAATATTTAGAACTGAAACATGCCATGGTCGCGGTTGAACATCATGTGCAATATCGTAAGGCAGCACTGGAAGGTGATGAAGTCATTTTACGGACATGGTTAGATGATATTAATGCACTTTACTCGTTCCGTCAGTATGCCTTTTATCGCCCTAAAGATCAGAGCATTTTATTTGTTGGTAATACTAAATGGGCGTGTATTGAAATTGAGACAGGTCGTCCAAAACGGATGTCACCAAGCTTTACTCAAGCTTATCAGCCAATTGCTGCTGATTTAGATCCGATGGATTTTAATGTGACCTATTTTGAATAGATAACATGTAAGTTTTGGCCAGATGAGCGTGTAGTGATGCAACCATTAAAGACATTAGAAACAGAGCGTTTGATTTTAAATAGCCTGCATTTAGATGATACTGCGTTCGTTCTCGATATGTTTTCAAATGCTCAGGTGCTCGAATTTTATGATTTAGAAGCTTTTTCTGAAATTGAACAGGCGGAAGCGCTCATTCATCGAATGCATCATCGCTATCATTCAGCATCGGGTTTTCGTTATGCGATACGTTTAAAGACAGGTGAAATGATAGGTGGTTGCGGTGTTAATCGTATTCTTGAGGAGGAGGGTGATCATCGTGCGATTATTGGTTATGACCTACATCCGAATTATTGGGGAAATGGTTATATGCTTGAGGCGATTACAGCGATGTTAAATCTGATTCGAACAGAGTTGTTGTTTGGTCAGAGAATTCGTCATATAGATGCACAAGTCATGCAGCAGAACCTTAAGTCACAGCGGCTGTTACAGAAATTGGCATTTCATCAAATTCCATCTGTGGTTGAAATGGGGCGAACCTTTTTGCAGTTCAGATTGTCGTTGTTTTGATATTGAGCTATTTGGGCCTAATGCTATGCAGTATAAAACGTCTAGCTATAAATTTCCTTCGTCTTCATACCGACCTTCTGTTATAATCGCGGGCAATTTTATTAAACCATTTGGCTCACTACTTTTTGAAAGTATAGGGCGTTCTATTTTGTTAAGGTAACCCATGGCGCAAGCTAAAAAATCCGTAGATATCAAAAATATACGCAATTTCTCGATTATTGCTCATATTGACCATGGTAAGTCGACTTTGGCTGACCGTTTCATTCAAATGTGTGGCGGTTTACAAGATCGTGAGATGCAAGCTCAAGTATTAGACTCTATGGAGCTTGAGCGTGAGCGTGGGATTACCATTAAAGCTGCATCGGTAACCTTGTACTATACCCATCCAAATGGTCAAGAATATCAATTGAACTTCATTGATACCCCGGGACACGTTGACTTCTCTTATGAAGTATCACGTTCTCTGGCTGCCTGTGAAGGTGCATTGTTAGTGGTTGATGCTGCGCAAGGTGTTGAAGCACAGTCTGTTGCAAACTGCTATACCGCCATTGAGCAGGGCTTAGAAGTTTTACCAATCTTGAATAAAATTGATTTGCCTCAAGCTGAGCCTGAGCGTGTCATTCACGAGATTGAAGAAATTATCGGGATTGAAGCGACAGATGCACCTACTTGTTCAGCAAAAACTGGTTTAGGTGTTGAAGGTGTTCTAGAGCGTTTGGTGGATGTCATTCCTGCGCCTGAAGGTGACCGTGATGCGCCTTTACAAGCACTGATTATCGACTCATGGTTCGATAACTATCTTGGTGTTGTATCGCTTGTCCGTATTAAACAAGGTCGTATCCGCAAGGGCGACAAGATGTTGGTGAAATCAACAGGCCAAACCCATCCAGTGACTTCTGTTGGTGTGTTCAATCCAAAGCATACCGAAACTGATATCCTCGAAGCGGGCGAAGTTGGCTTTGTGATTGCAGGGATTAAGGATATTTTTGGTGCGCCAGTCGGTGATACCATCACACTTGCAGCAACACCAGAGGTTGCGACTTTACCAGGTTTTAAAAAGGTCAAGCCACAGGTCTATGCGGGTCTGTTCCCGATTGATTCAAGCGATTTCGAACCGTTCCGTGAAGCACTACAAAAATTACAGATCAATGACTCGGCTTTATTCTTTGAACCTGAAAGTTCGGATGCATTGGGCTTTGGCTTCCGTTGTGGCTTCTTGGGCATGCTCCACATGGAAATCGTTCAAGAGCGTTTAGAACGTGAATACGATCTTGATCTGATCAGCTCTGCACCGACGGTAATTTATGAAGCGCTCACCAAAAAAGGTGACATTATTTATATCGACAGCCCGTCAAAAATGCCAGATGGCTCTACAGTTGAAGATCTACGTGAACCGATTGCGGAATGTCATATCCTTGTGCCGCAAGAATACTTGGGTAATGTCATGACCTTATGTATCGAGCGTCGTGGTATTCAAAAAGATATGAAATTCTTGGGTAACCAAGTGTCAATCACGTTTGAAATTCCAATGGCAGAAGTGGTCATGGATTTCTTCGATAAATTAAAATCATGTTCGCGTGGCTTTGCTTCGCTGGATTATAACTTCGTTCGTTTCGAGAGTTCAGCTCTGGTTAAGGTTGATGTTTTAATTAATAGCGAAAAGGTTGATGCCTTGGCAATGATCTGTCACCGTCAAGATGCGCGCCATCGTGGTATCGCATTGGTAGAGAAGATGAAAGATCTGATTCCTCGCCAAATGTATGATGTTGCGATTCAGGCCGCAATCGGTGCACAAATCATTGCGCGTTCTACTGTAAAAGCAATGCGTAAGAACGTATTGGCAAAATGTTATGGTGGTGACGTTTCACGTAAGAAGAAACTTCTTGCGAAGCAGAAAGAAGGTAAGAAGCGCATGAAGCAAGTGGGAAGTGTCGAAATCCCACAAGAAGCATTCTTGGCTGTGTTGAAAGTTGATCGATAAAAAAGATGAGGCTGGGGAAGTATACTACTTTACCCAGTCGAATGACGGGCAGTGAAACTGCAAGAGAGGGTTTGTGGATTTTGATTTTAACTTGATTCTGGTGCCAGCAACACTGATTTTCTTTTTGGTGTGGTTACTGGATAAGTTGGTATTGAAGCAGCGTGCAACACGTGGTCGTAATCAGGAAAATTTTGTCATTACATGGGCATATGACTTCTGGCCTGTGTTAGCCGTTGTACTGGTGCTCCGTTCTTTCTTGTATGAGCCATTTAATATTCCATCAGATTCTATGGTTCCGACCTTAGAAACAGGTGATTTTATTCTGGTCAATAAGTTTGATTATGGTGTGCGTTTACCGATCGTAAACTCTAAAATCATTGATGTAGGTGAGCCAAAGCGCGGTGAAGTGATCGTATTCCGTTATCCGCCACAACCAACCATTAGCTATATTAAACGTGTGGTGGGTGTCCCAGGTGATCATATCCAATTTAAAGATGGTCAATTGATTATCAATGGGAAGCAGATTGCGAAGGTAGCAACACAATACTCACGTGAGAAAGACCAGCAAGATACCCCGACAGCACTCTACTTCAAAGAAACCTTGGGTGAGCATCAGCATCTGATTCGTTATTTGGAAGGGCGTAACCCTTTGGTTGAGCAATTCCAATTTGCGCAATTGAGAGGTGCTGAAGCATTGATCCCATTTGTTGCCAAAGAAAATGATGTGTTTATCCAAAGCAACGGTCAAAACTGGGAAGTCACTGTACCAGAAGGCCAATACTTTGCGATGGGTGATAACCGTGATCAAAGTGCAGACAGTCGTTTTTGGGGCTTTGTACCTGAGGCAAATTTAACCGGTCGAGCTTTTTATGTATGGATGCATAAAGAACCTGGTTTAAATCTTCCAAGTTTCAACCGAAATGGTAAGATTGACTAATAAAAATAGATAGGAAATAGACAGATGCGTAAATCTCAACAAGGGACTTCGTATATTGCAATTTTATTTGGGGTGGTCTTGTTTGCAGTTGCTGTGAAAGCGGCAATTGCGATCTGGCCAGCATACTGGGATGACAAACTGATTAATACTCAGATTGAAGGCTTGTTGAAAGATAGTCCTGCAAATATCACACCGAGTAAGTTTGCATCTCAGATGGATCAACGTTTTGATATGAACGGGATTCGCGATTTACATTTTAAAGATATCGCGCAAGTGACTTATAAAGATGATCTTGTGGTGATGAAGAAGTATGAAATCCGTAAGCCTTTCATGCTGAATATCAGTTTAGTTATGACCTTTGAGAAGACTTTTGACCAAAAATCTGCAAAACAAGCTCAATGATACACGGCTGCAAGGGCGCATAGGTCACCAGTTTAAACAGTTTGACTTGTTAAAACTGGCTTTGACCCATCGCTCGGTGAGCCATAAACATAATTATGAACGCCTAGAATTTCTAGGCGATTCATTATTAGGGATGATCGTCGCAAACTATTTGTACAATGCTTATCCACTGGAAAATGAAGGTCGTTTAACACGTATGCGTGCGACTTTGGTTCGACAGGAAGCGTTGGGGAAAATTGCAAATGATTTGCAACTGAGTCGGTCATTAATTTTAAGCACAGGCGAGTTAAAATCTGGTGGGCATCACCGAGAGTCTATTCTGGCGGATACAGTTGAAGCTATTATTGGTGCTATTTATTTAGACAGCAATGATCTCAACTTGCTCGAACGCATTGTGCTAAAATGGTATGAACCATATCTTGATCATATCGAACCGACAGATCAACTGAAAGACCCGAAATCACGTTTGCAAGAGTATTTACAAGCACGTAAAAAACCTCTCCCAGTTTACGAGGTTGTAGATATTCAAGGGGATGCCCCGAACCAACATTTCAAAGTGGAATGTGAGGTCGAGGGATTGCCAAAAATTCAAGGCGAGGGCTCAAGTCGTCGTTTTGCCGAACAAACGGCAGCGGCAGAGATTTTAAAATTATTGGAGCAATAACCTGATGTCTCATTCAGAAGAAAATAAGCCAGAAGCAACTGAACAGCAAGATGGCAATAATGTCGTTGATCAATTTTTCAGTTCTCAAGGAACCACAATTCCTTCAGATTTCAAAAGCGGTTTTGTTGCAATCGTTGGTCGTCCAAATGTGGGCAAATCAACTTTGATGAACCACATCTTGGGTCAAAAATTATCGATTACCTCACGTAAGCCACAAACCACGCGTCACAAGATCGTGGGGATTGATTCGCGTGAGAAATCGCAAGCGGTATTCGTTGATACGCCGGGGATGCATAAAAAAGAAGTGCGTGCCATCAATAAGATGATGAACCGTGCGGCACACTCTGCTTTGCGTGATGTGAACTTGGTTTTATTTGTGGTTGATGCACAAAAGTGGACGCAAAACGATGAATTGGTTTTGGAAAAACTTAAAAATGCAGATATGCCTGTGATCCTCGTGATTAATAAGCTAGATACCTTTGAAAATAAAAATGAAGCTCTACCTCTGATTCGAGAGCGCGCGAAGCTGATGAATTTTGCTGAAATTGTTCCAGTATCAGCATTACGTGGTGCAAATCTCGATCATTTGCGAGATACCATCGAGAAGTATCTGCCATATCAACCACCATTGTATTCATTAGATCAGATTACCGATCGTTCTGAACGCTTCCTAGCGAGTGAAATTATTCGCGAGAAAATCATGCGTCAGTTGGGTGAAGAGCTTCCATATGATTTGACTGTACAAATCGAATCATTTAAAACTGAGGAAGCGACCGTAAATGAAAAAACAGGTCGTTTAAAGCCACCTTGTACGTATATTGATGCAACGATTTTCGTAGAGCGTCAAGGTCAAAAAGCTATTGTGATTGGTGATAAAGGTACGAAGCTAAAAAGCATTGGTATGGATGCACGTGCAGACATGGAAAAAATGTTTGAACAGAAAATCATGCTGACACTTTGGGTGAAAGTCAAAGGTGGTTGGTCTGATGATGAGCGTGCATTAAAAAGCTTGGGTTATAGCGATATTTAACAGGTTTTAAGACAATGGAAACAGGTATGAAAATAACAATCCGTGTACTCGCAATCGTAACATGCATCTTCATGTTGCAAGGCTGTGTTCATAAGCTTGTGACCGTACCTGTTAAAGTTGCTTATAAGACCACCAAAGGTGTTGTTAAGGGGACGGCTGCTGTGGTTGGTGCAGTTATTCCTGATGGCGATGATGAAGAAAAGGATGAGAAAAAGAAGGACTAGTATCGCTTTATGATGCGTAATGAAGTCCTGCATGGCTATTTGATTCATCATCGTAAATATCGTGAAAAAAGCCATATTGTGCATTTATATACACAAGAATACGGTCGGGTGGATGGAATTTTAAGACAAACGCCACCGCCTCAATATCAGCCGATTCGCTTGCAAGCCACAGGCAAATCGGAACTTAAAAATTTCACTAAACTGGAAATCCTTAATCAACCTGTGTTTTTTCACGGGGATGCTTTTTTTGCTGGTTTTTATTTAAATGAAATCTTGTTGCGTTTATGTCCATTAGAAGAGGCCATGCCGCAAACCTTTGAACAATATCAATTGATATTATTACAATTGCAACAACTCGCTTCACATGAGCAAGCCGCATTATTTCTAAGACAAATTCTGCGTCAATTTGAACATGCTTTACTGCAAGAGCTTGGCTACGCAATTGACTTTTCAGTTGATGCAAATCAGCAAGAGGTTCAAGCTTCACAGCATTATCATTTTCAGCTGAATGATGGTTTTTTACCTGTTGCAAAAGCATCGCGTGCCACCTTGGCGGGTAATTTGATTGGCTCTATGCAAAGTTATGAAGATGGACAGGATTTTTCTCCCGAACAGTTGCAATTATTGGGTAAACTATACCGTCAAATGATTAGCTCTTTGCTGGGTGATCGACCGCTGAAAAGTCGTCAACTTTGGATTCAAAATACACAAACTTGAGCTTCTGGATGTATTAATGATGCAAAAAGAAGGATAAACAATAGGATATTTTTTATGGCTGCAATCTTAGGTGTAAACATTGATCATGTTGCGACATTAAGACAAGCGCGTGGTACAACTTACCCTGATCCAGTTCAGGCTGCTCTGGTTTGTGAAGAGGCGGGTGCTGAGGGGATTACTTTGCATTTGCGTGAAGATCGCCGCCATATCCAAGATGATGATGTGCGTCGTATGCGCCCATTATTGAAAACACGTATGAATCTTGAGTTGGCTGTAACGGATGAAATGGTTGAATTTGCCAAAGAGATTCAACCTCAACACGTGTGTTTTGTCCCTGAACGTCGTCAGGAAGTCACCACAGAAGGTGGTTTGGATGTGGTGGGCCACTTTGAAAAAGTCAAAGCTGCAACTGAAGCATTGAAAGCCATAGGCAGTGATGTGTCTTTATTTATTGATGCTGATTTGGCACAGATTGATGCAGCTGTGGCATGTGGTGCACCAACCATTGAAATCCATACGGGTGCTTATGCAGATGCGGAAACGGATGAACAACAGCAAGCTGAATTGGCCCGTATTATCAAAGGTGCTGAATATGCAGCAGCAAAAGGCTTGGTGGTGAATGCGGGACATGGGCTGAATTTGGACAATGTCGCTGCAATTGCTGCGATTCCACAAATTCATGAACTCAATATTGGTCATTCGATCATTGCAGATAGTGTATTTGTTGGTTTGGCTCAAGCGGTAAAAGAGATGAAAGCAGCGATTCAGGCTGCTGCGAGATAATTGAATGAGTAGTATAAAGTATGATGAGTTGATGCAGCCTGTCATTGATTTTTTGGGTTGTAGTACTCCTCAAGCATGGTTAGATGAAGCGGTTAATAACCTAGACACTTTAATGCAAGACCATGCCAATTGTGAAAAGAAGGCTGCTGGAACGGCCATGAATCTCATGTTTCGTTATAGCTTTTTTACCGACTTGCAAGTGAAACTGGCACAATTGGTACGTGAAGAAATGCTGCATTATGAGCAGGTTTTAGAATTTATGACCAAACGTGGACAAGAATGGAAGGGCTTAAGTGCGGGACGTTATGCAGGTGAATTGCGTAAAGAAATCCGCACTTATGAGCCTGAGGCGCTGATTGATGTCATGATTATTGGTGCATTTGTAGAAGCACGCTCTTGTGAGCGTTTCTATGCGTTGGCACCAATTGTTGATGATGAGCTGGGGCGGTACTACCGTTATTTGCTTAAGTCGGAATCTCGCCATTTTGAGGACTATTTGGCGTTGGCATTGGATGTCGCAAAAACAGCGAAACTCAAAGATCCTGAAGAAGATATTCAACAGCGAATTGAGCGTATCCGTGAAGTGGAAAAGAATCTGATTTTAAGCCCAGATGATACCTTCCGTTTCCATAGCGGTGTGCCCGCAAAAGTTGCTGCCTAATTTACGCTATCTTTCATAAAAAAAGACCTCTACATTTTAGAGGTCTTTTTTATTGAGCACAGTTTTTAGTGACCATAAAAAAGCCCCGATCAATGATCAGGGCTTTTTAGAATCTTGGCTCTCCCACCTGGGCTCGAACCAGGGACCTGCGGATTAACAGTCCGTCGCTCTACCGACTGAGCTATGGGAGAATAGTAGATTGGCTCTCCAACCTGGGCTCGAACCAGGGACCTGCGGATTAACAGTCCGTCGCTCTACCGACTGAGCTATTGGAGAATCTGATGCGCATTTTAGGCATGAAAACTCAATGCGTCAACAACAATAGTAAATAAAATTAATCGTTTGCTTGATTAATAATCTTTTTGCTCTTCGGATAAGGAAAATTGTACAAAAAAGATTTAATTTACTTAAAAATTAATCAGTTATTGTGTGTTTCCTTAAACTTCGCCAAGGCATCAATTCGATACTGAATCAGCATTTCACCAATCTCTGGACCCTTGATATGTTCAGGTAAATCCTGTGCACGGATATTGCGTACGATTTCCATTGCATCTAAAACGTATTGCGCTTGTGGATAAGGACGATTTTCTAATCCTAAGCGACCTTTAGCATCACATTCACAGGCTTGTACAAATGCAATGACTTTCTCAGGGCGACGTAGCACATCTAAACGTTGTAATAAGCGCCATAGTGTTCCTGGTTTCAGGTTCATGATCTGATGGCATTTTAAATGCTCTTTGCAGACGATCAGCGCCAAATTCTTTAAATGCGTCGGAACCTTTAAACGATCACAAAAATCGGTTACTGGCTGTATACCACGTTCTTCATGCATGATATGACGTGGCAGTTCGTCCACAGGGGTGAGTGCCTTGCCAAGATCATGCACAAGCACAGCAAAACGCACATCAAGTGCATATTCTGCTAAACAGGCTTGTTTAAGTGCCATCAACGTATGAATACCACAGTCGATTTCAGGATGGTATTCAGGGCGTTGTGGCACACCAAAGAGGGCATCGATTTCTGGAAATAGAATCTTTAAGGCCTTGCAATCTCTTAAGGTTTGGAAATAGACATCAGCATGATCTTCAAGCAACGCGCGTGAGGTTTCTTTCCAGACCCGTTCAGGGGTTAATGCATCAAGTTCACCTGATTCGGCAATCTCCTGCATTAACTGTAGCGTTTCATCTGCAATTTTAAAGCCATAGGCTGCATAACGGGCAGCAAAACGAGCCACTCGAAGAACACGTAATGGATCTTCGGTAAATGCATCAGATACATGGCGCAGGATTCTCTGCTCTAAATCATTTTGACCGCCATAAGGATCATATACGGTGCCTGCATCATCCATGGCCATGGCATTAATGGTTAAATCACGACGAATCAGATCTTCTTCTAATTTAACGGTCGTGTCGGTGAAAAATTGGAAACCATGATAACCCACGCCAGATTTACGTTCAGTGCGTGCAAGTGCATATTCTTCTTTTGTTGTTGGATGTAGAAATACCGGGAAATCTTTTCCCACAGGTTGATAGCCTTCGGCGAGTAATTGCTCGGGCGTTGCTCCAACCACCACATAATCTTTTTCGTGATAGGGGTGGCCCAGTAAATGATCTCGGACAGCACCGCCTACTAAATAAACTTGCATGAAAAAACCTCTATTCTTCACACAATCATGCTACAGAATAGAGGTTTTCTCAAGGGTTAAGCGAAGCTTTTCAAGAAAAGCGAGGCTTAAGTGAACTTAGTTTTGGCTTTGTTGAATTTCGGCAACTGTTAAAGCGGTCATATTCACCAAACGACGTGTTGTCGCTGTAGGTGTAAGAATATGAACAGGTTTTGCAGCACCTAATAAAATAGGACCAATGGTCACATTATTACCAGACGTTGCTTTTAACAAGTTAAATGAAATGTTCGCTGAATCTAGGTTAGGCATAATCAACAAGTTTGCCGAACCTTTGAAACGTGAGTTCGGGAATGCAAAATGACGAATATTTTCATCTAATGCGGCATCACCATGCATTTCGCCTTCAACTTCTAACTCAGGTACTTGCTCTGAAAGCAGACGATAGACTTCACGCATTTTTTGTGCGCTTGGGTCATTCTGGTCGCTACCAAAACTTGAATGAGAAAGTAAGGCAACACGTGGTGTAATACCGAAACGACGAACTTCTTCAGCTGCTAAAATGGTCATTTCAGCAAGTTGTGCAGCCGTTGGGTTGGTGTTTACATAGGTGTCTGCAATAAATAAATTGCGGTCTTCAAGCATTAAGGCATTCAACGTAAAGAATGTGCTGCGACCTTCTTTAAGACCAATGACATTTTTCACGAAATCTAAATGAATGTCGTAGCTTGAGTAAGTACCACACAACATACCATCGGCTTTGCCAAATTTAACCAGCATCGCTGCGATTAAAGTAGAACGACGGCGTGCTTCGCGTTGCGCATATTCGACCGTTACACCTTTACGTTGCATGATTTGATGATATTCTTTAGAGAAATCTTCGTATTGAGGATTCTTTTCCTGATCGACGATTTCAATATTCACACCATGCTGTAAACGTAAACCCAACTTTTTGATGTTGTCTTCAATAACCGAAGTACGGCCAACAAGAATTGGTTTTGCCAAGCCTTCATCAACTACGATTTGAACGGCACGTAATACACGTTGATCTTCACCTTCAGCATAAGCAATACGCTTTGGATCAGTTTTTGCTTGAGAGAAGATCGGCTTCATCAAGAATGCTGAGTTATAAACAAACTCAGAAAGACGTTGACGATACGCAGAGAAGTCTTCAATTGGACGTGTTGCTACACCAGAGTCCATCGCTGCTTTCGCAACTGCAGGTGCAATTTCCAAAATTAAACGTTGATCAAGTGGGCGAGGGATCAAATAGTCGCGACCAAATGAAGCTGATTTTTCACCATAAGTTGCAGCATCTGCTTCAACATGTGCCATACGTGCAATTGCATGTACACAGGCAATTTTCATTTCTTCATTAATCGTGGTTGCACCTACATCCAATGCACCACGGAAGATATAAGGGAAGCAAAGTGCGTTGTTCACTTGGTTTGGATAGTCTGAACGACCTGTTGCCATGATTGCATCTGGACGTACTTCATGTGCATGTTCAGGGAGAATTTCAGGATCTGGGTTTGCCAGTGCAAAAATAATTGGATTTTCAGCCATTTCCTTCACCATTTCTTTGGTGAGGATGCCTGCCGCTGAAAGACCGAGGAACATATCTGCGCCAGCCATGACTTCATGCAATTGTGTTGCTTGAATATCTTGTACATAACGTTTTTTCGATTCATCTAAACCTTCACGTGATGTCGTGAGCAGGCCGCGAGAGTCGGCAACAACGATATTGGCTTTATTCACACCTAAAGCGCAAAGCAAGTCTAGGCACGAAAGTGCGGCTGCACCAGCACCAGATGCTACAATTTTGATTTCATCAATTTTTTTATTGACCAGTTGTAAGGCATTGAGCAATGCTGAACCGACAATAATACTGGTCCCATGTTGGTCATCATGGAATACAGGAATTTTCATGCGTTCGCGAAGTTTCTTTTCAATGTAGAAACATTCTGGTGCTTTGATATCTTCTAAGTTGATACCACCAAACGTCGGCTCTAATGCAGCAACGATATCTACGATTTTGTCTGGATCATTTTCATCAATTTCAATATCAAAGACATCAACACCAGCGAACTTTTTGAATAGAACGCCTTTACCTTCCATTACGGGTTTAGACGCGAGCGGACCAATATTTCCCAAACCAAGCACGGCTGTACCATTACTCACGACGGCAACCAGATTACCGCGCGCTGTATATTTGGCAGCGGTAGAAGGGTCGCGTTCGATTTCCAAACATGGCGCAGCAACACCAGGTGAGTAGGCAAGCGCTAAATCTCGTTGGTTAACGAGCTGCTTGCTAGGTGTCACACTGATTTTTCCTGGGGTTGGAAATTCATGGTAATACAAAGCGGCTTGTTTTAAAGATTGATCGTCCATCTGAGTCTCGTTTGTTCCGATAATAATCAGACATATAGCTGTCTAATTACGATATTAAGATAAGTGCACAAGAATATAGCACTAGTTCATGCTTTCGCACAGTCAAAAAAGCTTATTTTCACTGAACTGCATGCTTCTTGACAGTTACTATTCAGTGATAAATAAACAACAAAAAAGGTTAAAATTCACGTTTAAATGGAATATCTTGCGGTTGACTGCTGCATTTGTTTTTGTAGGTATTCTGTCGCATGTGCAGCAGTCAGTGGTTGTGAAAATAGATAACCCTGTAATATGTCGCAATTTTGTCGTTTTAAATATTCATATTGCTGCTCGGTTTCAACCCCTTCGGCCACAACTTTTAGGCCAATGGTTTTGCCCATGGCGATCATGGCATTAACGATCGCATCTTGTTTAGCATTACCAATTTTTGAGATAAATGCGCGATCAATTTTCAAAATGTCAATTGGATATTCGGTGAGGTAGGCGAGTGATGAATAGCCTGTACCGAAGTCATCCAACGCAATTGAAATTTGACGTTCTTTAATAGCATTCAAAACAGTTTTGACGCTGTCGGTGTTTTCAATAAAGGCAGATTCAGTAATTTCCAATTCAAGATTCTTACCAGAAATCGCATAGGTATTTAATACGGCATCAATATCATGCAACAACTGACCACGCAAAATTTGCTGCGCCACAATATTGACTGCAATATTGATATTGCTAAAACCAAGTTGTTGCCATGTTTGCAGTTGTTTTGCGGCTTCATGTAAAACAAATTGTCCAATATCCGAAATCAAACTGGTGCTTTCTGCCAAAGGAATGAAAATGCTTGGCATGATCAAGCCTTTGCTTGGATGCTTCCAACGGATTAGAGCCTCAAAGCCATTAATTTGATGGTTGTGTGCATTAATCTTTGGCTGATAATAAACCACCAACTCGTTATTTTGGATGGCTTTTCTCAGGTCGAGTTCCAGATCTGTATATTTGGCTACAAAATTGGCTCTTTCATTGGAATAGTAGCGAATGGTATTACCACCTAAGCGTTTGGCTTCGGTCAATGCCTGCTCTGCATGGGTATTTAAATTATCGACTTGGCGGCCATGTTCTGGATAAATGGCAACACCAATTGAAATGCTGACAAAGTATTCTTGATCTGCAAGATAGAAGGGTTTGCTAAAAGCCTCAACAATATTGTTACAGAGCTGGTGAAGTGGTGGATGTAGTGGTGAAATTTCATAAATAATGGCAAAATCATCGGCACTTAAATGTGCGACTAGTAGCGCATCAATATTGCTGATACGTAAGCGTTGTGCCACCTGTTTGAGCAGCTCATTTCCAGCTTGATTGCTAATGATTTCATTTAAGGCACGGAAGCGATCGATATTTAAACGAATAACGGCCAAATGCTGAATCGAAGCTTCATTGACCAAATATTGGTGCAACTGCTGTTGGTAATAAAAACGATTCGGTAGATCGGTGAGCGTATCGTAATTGGTCAGATAAGATAAGCGTTGTTCTTGATGCTTACGTTCAGTCTGATCTGAAACAATACCGATATAATTGATGACACGCTCTTGTTCATCTTTCACTGCATTGATGTGAATCCACAAGAAACATGACTTATCAGAACTATAGGTTTCTTGAAACTCACCTTCATATTCCTGTTCTTCACGTAATGTATCAAGGATCGATAGATGAAAATTATGATGGTGCTGCTTATTTTGTTTGGTAATTTCAAATAACTGTTTATTGATAATGGCTTGTTTATCTATCCCTGTCAGTTGTTCGTATTTAGGATTCACTTCAACATAGTTAAAGTTTTCATCTAAAATAAAAATACCTTCTGAGGCTTGCTCAAATACGCTGGCAGCAAGTTTTAAACGTTCCTGATCTTTCTTTTCTTGATTAATATCACGATGAATACCGACCATTCGCAATGGGGTATCATCTTTGGGATCTCTTAAAATCACTTGTCCAACATCGTGAATCCAGGTCCATTCGCCATTCGGGCGCTTAATCCTGAAGGTTTCTTCATAACGTTTGGTTTGACCACATAAATGATTGTATAAGGTATTTTTTACCCGCTCGATATCATCTGGGTGAATAATTTTATGCAGTAAGGTGTAGTGATTTTCAGAATGACGGGTAACAGCCTGACTATGTGCATTCGTGACCCCAACGGTATGGTTTTCTAGGTTCCAATCCCAAGGGCGAATCCCCGCAGTTTCATGGGCAAAGCTTAAGTTCTGGCGATGCTCTTCTAAGCTTTCATTCATTTGTGTCAGATCAAATGTCCGTTCACGAACTTTTTGTTCCAACAGGTGGTTATTGAATTGCAGTTGGGCTTCAATATCCTTGGATTTATTCACCTCGCGTTGTAACTGTTGACACAGTTCTTCAGTCCATTGGTTATGCTGCTCAGCCACGTCAATCAACTGTTTATTTTTATCCAGTACCAAGGCCAAGCGTTTATGAATTTTATAGGTCACTTGCGCGCAGAGTACGGTGGCAAAAAATGAGGAGTAATATGCCAGATAGAATAGAGTATGGTCGTGGTCCCGATGCAAAAGCTGCGAGATGATTAATGGTGCGATACTTGGGATAAAAAATAAGAAAAAGTAGCGAATATGCTGGGTCAAGAAGGTGAGTGCAATGATATGAGAGGCGGTGAGTAATAATGCAGTTAAGGTTAAAACATGAGACCCAATCAAATGAGGAATATCGACTGCCAAATAATGATTGATGACAATGGTATTGACTCCAATCAGTAAACCAGTAAAGAAACAGATCAGTTGGAAGATGATATTGGTCTGGTTGCTATAGCGTACTGAAGAATAGCGTTTTAATAAAAAATGACAAATACAACTAAAGCTAAACAAAAGAATGAGGGTAATTCCCATCCAAGTTGTGAAAATGTTGGCGTCAAACGAATAAAAAATACCAAACAAGGCATAATCTAACAGACAAATACAAAACACGCTTAAGACGAATAAACGTACATGGTTTGGATAATCGATTTGGTCTGTATAGATAAACTGTGGCAAATTTTTGTCCTGAACCCCTAACATAGAAAGAATAATCCTTTTCATTTTTTATCTATATTCACAGTCTTTGTTTTTTTGTAAACAGACGGAGCTTATTTTAACTTAGCGCTAAACATCGCAGAAAGCAATGCCAAACGCTTAGCTCAATGAAAAGTGATAATTCAAAATAGATAGAGCCACCACAGGGGCGGTTTCAGTTCTTAAAACCCGATCTCCAATACACCAGTTTTTGAACTGATGCTGATTAGCCAAGAGAATCTCAGCTTCACTTAAACCACCTTCTGGGCCAATCAATAAAGCGAGATCAGGGGGACTATTGAGCAATACGTTGGCTTGGTCTTTATTGGGTGCCAGTACAAAACGCGATGCTGGCAAGTCTGTGCTGAGCCAGTCAGCCAAAGCAATTGGGGCTAAAATTTGCGGAACACGGTTCATGCCACATTGTTCACAGGCGGCTATTGCCACAGATTGCCAGTGATCTATTTTTTTCTGATCACGATCATACTTTAAACGCATTTCACAGCGTTCACTGGTCAATAGTTGAATGGTGGTAACACCTAGTTCAGTGGCTTTTTGAATCGCATAATCCATACGATCACCTTTACTCATCACCTGACCCAACACTACCTTGAATGGTGCAGTACGATCCGCTGGATCAAATTGATCGACAGAAACAAAGGCATTTTTCTTATTGATTTCATTCAGGGTAACGATATATTCGCCACCTTTTCCATTGAAAAAGATGGCTTGTTCTTGCTCTTTTGCACGCAGTACACGGACCCAATGGTGAAATACCGATTCAGTTAATTCAATGGTATGGCCAGTGTTTAATTCAGTTTCGATATAAAAACGATTCATGCTTGGGTCGTGCTCGTACAAATTAGTTTAAACCAAGATCGACAACCAATTGTCGAGTTGGTTCTGTTTGGTTCATTGAGTAAAAATGGAGGGTGGGTGCGCCACCCGCAATTAAGCGTTCGCAAAGTTTTACAATCACTTCATGACCAAATGCTTTGATGCTTGCACTGTCATCACCATAAGCTGCCAGTTGCTTACGAATCCAACGTGGAATTTCTGCACCAGTACCATCCGCAAAGCGGATCAGGTTGCTTGCATTGGTAATCGGCATAATACCTGGCGCGACGGGAATATTCACGCCAGCTTTGGCAATACGCTCGATAAAATAGAAATAAGCATCTGGATTGAAGAAAAACTGAGTAATACCAGCATTGGCACCCGCATTTACTTTTTCGACAAAACGTTGAATGTCACCATCAAAAGTGTCTGCTTGAGGGTGCATTTCAGGATAGGCTGCCACTTCAATGTGGAAATGATCGCCTGAATGCTCACGAATAAAGCGGACTAAGTCTTGGGCATAAGGGAGTTCACCCAGACCGACCTGACCTGATGGTAAGTCACCACGTAAAGCGACAATACGATCAATCCCTTGAGATTTATATAAATCTAAGAGCTCAGCAATACGTGCTTTGTCATCACCAATACAAGAGAGGTGAGGCGCAACTGGTGTACCTTTGCCGTTAAAGTCATTAATCGCAGCTAACGTCCGCTCGCGAGTTGAACCACCCGCACCATAGGTAATCGAGAAAAACTCTGGATTTAACAGCTGTAATTCTTGATGAACAGTTTTTAATTTTTCCGCGCCCGCATCAGTTTTTGGTGGGAAAAATTCAAAAGAAATAGGAACACGCTTCGTCATTTCAAATCCTTTTTAAAATCGCTTGGAAATTTTAGAAAAAAGGGCAGTCCGTAAAACGTCTGCCCTGATTTTCTTAGTATTTATAAGCGTCAGATTTGAACGGACCTTCTACAGGAACACCAAGGTAATCTGCTTGTACTTGCGTTAATTGTGTTAACACACCGCCAAAGCCAAGGACCATTGCAGCAGCCACTTCTTCATCTAATTTCTTAGGAAGAACTTCGACACGAATCGCTGCTTGTTTTTGCTCAGCAGGTAGGTCAGCAAATTTCTCAGCAAATAAATGCATTTGGCCTAACACTTGGTTAGCGAAAGAACCGTCCATCACACGTGATGGGTGGCCTGTTGCATTACCCAAATTCACTAAACGACCTTCAGAAAGAAGGATGAGGTAGTTGTTTTCGTCTTCTGAACGATACACTTGGTGGACTTGTGGCTTCACTTCAACCCACTTGTAACCACGTAAGTATGCAGTGTCAATCTCTGTATCAAAGTGACCGATGTTACACACTACAGCACCCGCTTTTAAGCTATCTAACATTGCAGAATCACATACGTGGTAGTTACCCGTAGTGGTGACAACAAGATCAGTATTGCCCAATAAGTCTTGGTTAATATCTTCTTTTTTGCCAGTTTGTACGCCATTTTTATATGGAGATACAACTTCGTATCCATCCATACATGCTTGCATTGCACAGATTGGATCAACTTCAGTTACACGTACAATCATGCCTTCTTGACGTAAAGATTGAGCAGAACCTTTACCTACGTCACCGTAACCGATCACAAGTGCACGACGACCAGAAAGTAACATGTCAGTTGCACGTTTGATGGCATCATTTAATGAATGGCGGCAACCGTATTTGTTGTCATTCTTCGATTTAGTGATCGAATCGTTGACATTGATTGCAGGTACTTTAAGCGAACCGTCTTTCCACATTTCCAACAGACGTTGTACGCCTGTAGTGGTTTCTTCTGTAATGCCGTGGATACGTTCTAAAAGTGCAGGGTATTTGTCATGAACAAGTGCAGTTAAGTCACCGCCATCATCCAAGATCATGTTGGCGTCCCAAGGCTGGCCATTCACATTGATCTGTTGTTCTAAGCACCACACATATTCTTCTTCAGTTTCGCCTTTCCAAGCGAAAACAGGAACACCGCTTGCAGCAATAGCAGCAGCAGCATGGTCTTGAGTAGAGAAGATATTGCAAGAAGTCCAACGCACTTCTGCGCCAAGCTCAACCAATGTTTCAATAAGAACAGCAGTTTGGATTGTCATGTGGATACAACCCAAAATTTTTGCGCCAGCAAGTGGTTTAGCTGCTGAATAACGCTTACGTAAGCCGATCAAAGCTGGCATTTCTGCTTCAGCAAGTTTGATCTCTTTACGACCGTAGTCAGCAAGGGAAATATCAGCAACTTTGTAATCTGTAAATGAAGCATTCACCGCGTTCATCAGGATCTCCTAGAAAAAATAGTATGGATCATTCTGTTCGCGGATGCCGTTGTTGGTTAAAACGAGTGTCTAACCGATCGTCGAGCCTGGCAAATTGATCTTTAGTGCCGATCAATTGTCGCAGCATCCCTCGACTGGGCATAATGATACTTGGAAATTGCGTTGGTTCCAATAATATTTTGTATGAAATGGTTAGAAAATGAGGGATTAAATAGAGGGGAGAAATCTTTAATTATTGATTCTTAGCAATCAGGATTCCAAATCCCTTTGAAACCCTGAACGATCAGAAAATTTGTCATTATGCTTTTAAATGATCTTCAAATTCTTCGCCAAGCTGCATTGCTAAAGCATTACCAGATAAGTCACATGTGACTAGACCATATTCTTTTTTAAAACTGAATGTAAAACCACGGTTATCTGTCAGATTTTTAACTGAATAGCCTAATTTTTCTAACCAAATACGGAAAGCCAATACGTTTTTTGCTTTAACAACTCTGTTTTTCATGACAGATCTCCTTGTGAACATGTAAATATTAATAAGGGTCGGTGAAAATTTTTTAAAGGGGGATTGCTTAGATTTATTTTTCCACGTGTAAGTAATGTAAATTTAGCGTAATTTTTATAGAGGGAAATTTATCTGGTTGATAATTATTTTATTGATTTTATTTAATTATTTATTTTTGTTTTTAAAAAAATTAAGCTTGGTTTTTTAAAAAATCACGCAGGACAAATGTAAAAAATAATTTCATTTTCCACTTTTAACAAAAAGTGGAAAATGAATCGTTTAAATTTAGCGCATTTATTTAGAACTGATCTTTCAAACTTCGAATACGCGCAAACTCTTCTGCACTTTCGGTGCGTAAAAAGGGATTGGTTGCGAGTTCTAATTCAATAGTGCTTGGCAGTGTGATTTGATCTGCTGCTCTTAAGGCTTTGACCTGTTCCATCCGTTGTTGTAATGCCACATTGTTGGGTTCGACAGTGAGGGCAAATTCTGCATTGGCAAGGGTGTATTCATGCGTACAGTAGACTTTAGTTTGAATGGGCAGGGCGGCCAGTCGATTTAAAGAGTGGTACATTTGCTCGGCAGTGCCTTCAAATAAGCGGCCACAGCCCATTGCAAACAAGGTATCGCCACTAAACAATGTCTCGAGTTTTTCAATGAAATAAGTAATATGACCCAGGGTATGCCCAGGAGTCGCAATAATTTCAATCTTTAATTCATTAAAATAAAAATGATCGTCATTTTGCAAAGGGTTGGAGATCAGTGAAATCTTACTCAATTCATCACGTGGACCGTAGACCATAATATTTTGATCAGCGAGTAAACCTTCGACCCCTCCAGTATGGTCTTTGTGCCAATGCGTCAACCAAATTTGCTTCAGTTGAAGTTGATGTTGCTTGCAAAAATCAATGACTAAATCGGCTTCAGTTGGATCGATCGCAACAACTTCTTGTGTATGTGTATCTTCCAATAACCAAATATAGTTTTTTAAGGCATTTTTTACGTCAATGGCATGAATTTTATAATGCATAGCCGAATCCTAAAGCTTTGTGGTGTGTGGTTATTGCGAATAGGGTACTCAGATTGAGTGCTTGCTTCTAGTGTAAGTGCAAATGCAGTTCAGTGCAAAAATAGTGATGATTTGGAGCACAGCTTAATGACTTTTTAGGGCATATTTTGACAGCGTGGTTCAGTCGATATCTTTATCGTTGACAAGTGTCGTATTTTCGATGAAGATGAATTAAAAGTTTTTATAAGTTAATGATTTATATTCATCTTTAGTCGTATAAAAATACTTAATTACAGCTAAATAATATCAATGATTAGATCGGATAAGCGCAATACAGATCACTTGCGATGGATGAAAACTAATAAATCAGTATAACAAGAGAGGGAAGCATGTCTGAGATGGTCGACCATGAAGTAGTGGTTATTTTTAAAAAATATTTATCGCCGCTCTCTACTAAACTCACAGAAATGTTGAATGAACATTTTAGCCATCAAACAGAGCGACGTGGTTGTGGCTATACTCAAGCCACTCGGGTGATTGCTGAGTTTGTTTCTCAAGCACGTGATTCTATCGGCTTGCAGGATTTTCGAATTTTTGAAGATTACGATACTAAGGCATTGAGGAATATTCTCAATCAAGCTTCTTCCTATGGACTGATGCTAGAGACATGGCGCAATCTGGATATTAATACTGAGGTTCAGCAGTGTTTACAGCGTTTAAATCCACAAGAAAGCTTTGTGCAGAGTTTACAGCAGGAAGTCGATTTTCAAACCAAACTCAGAAACATTCATCAATACGCCCAACTCGAAGAAAGCAAACTAATTTGCCAATTATTGACCGATATTCTTTTGCCTCAGAATGCGCAAGCGCTAGGCATGATTGATTGCCATTCTTTAGATGAAAAGCCTAAAGTCGGTTCCTGCCCAATGGCCGAGAAATTCTTCTTGCGTATTGCGCACCATCGTTTACTTAGACAGGGTGAAATCAATATTTTTGTCGATGCGCAGCAACAACCCATCATGATGGAAAAACTAAATATGGGGGATAATCATTCCTGTATCAGTTTGGTGCCTTTAATGATGAATGGGGTACGGCTACCTGCGGGTAGTTTATTTTCAGCCAGCTATGACATTGAACAACTGACTAAACATAAAAATAAACAATATAAGGGCTATGTGATTCCGATAGCAGCCATGAGTGGTTTTTGGTTTTTACGTCTAACCACGTTGGCCGTGTCACCTGAAAATCGTGCACGTGCTTTTGGCTATCATTTTAAACAGCAGGTGGATAATGGACTGTTTCGGCCTGATAGCACTGAATTAAGTCAACTCATGGAGATTGCCCAAGATCAAATTTATGTAGGACATCCATGCTAAAAGCCTGTTACTCATCACGCTATTATGCGCAAACACATACCAATAGCATGGAAAAACTCACCGCTGTCGCTGATGTGTTACGTGCCCAACAAATGGTTGAACTGATCGATCCCGGCAGCATAGATGTTGAGCTGTTAAAGAAATTGCATCATCCACAGTATGTTGAGGCATTCTTATCAGGGCAGTCCGCATTTGCCACTATACAAGGCTTTAAGCCGTGGAATGAACAGCTTCGTGATGCAATTCTGGCAGTACAGGCAGGGCAATTGGTCGGTGCGGAGATTGCATTTAAAGAAGGTATTGCTGCCAATATTGCTCAGGGGTTTCATCACGCCAGTTATGAGTCAGGTGCAGCTTATTGCACGTTCAATGGCTTGGCACTGGTGGCAAAGCAATATCCAGAAAAACGTATCTTCGTTTTAGATTGTGATCAGCATGGCGGTGATGGGACTGCGATTTTCACCAATCGCATGACTAATTTGCTGAATTTCGGTATTTTTGGCATTCGTTTTGGCTGTAAGGCCAGTGAACGCAGTTTGACGCGTTATATCCACCCCAAACAAGGTAATTTTGAATTATACCGTGAGGCGCTGTTTGAGGCCTTTCAGTATGCTTCGCGTTGGGAAGCAGATCTTATTATTTATCAGGCGGGGATGGACTGCCATCAGCATGATAAATATGGCTCGAAATGGTTTAGCACTGAGTTGCTGTTTGAGCGTGACCGCATTGTTTTTGAGATGGCCAAGAAAATGAAAATCCCGATGTTGTTTGTGCTGGCCGGTGGGTATCAAGCACTAGATGATTTGGTGCCTTTGCATGTGAATACTTTTAAGGCAGCGAATGAAGTTTACTTTCCATAAGTTGATTTAGTGTTGGCCCAAAACCAGCAATAAGCCCAAAGAAATAAAGATTAAACCACCCAACATCGACATAATTTTTTGGATAGTTTGTGATTTATTCATTTTTTTCATGACGAATTCGGCAAGAAAAACACATACAAGATCTGCAGAAATAAAAATCGTATTAACGATTAAACCTAAAAGGATAAATTGTAGCCAGACGGGTGACTCAGAAGTACTATTGATAAATTGAGGTAAAAATGCGAGATAAAAAATCGCAGTTTTAGGATTTAATACTTCAACCAAGATACTTTGTTTGAGTGTTTTTCCTGCAATTTCTTCTTGAGCAGAGTTTAGCGTGTTGGATTCTGGAGTGTCTTTGATGAGTTTAATACCTAACCAGATTAACCAACATGCACCAAGGACTTTAATGACGGTGTATAAAACTGGAAATAGATGAAACAGTGTCGTGAGCCCGACTGCGGCGGCTACGATATGAGCGCATCCTCCTATAAAAAGTCCTAAAGTTGCCATGAAACCAGATTTTTGCCCTTTCGCTAAAGTTTGTGCGGCGGTATATAGCATTGCTGGGCCAGGAATATAAGCAAAAATAAATGTTGTAATTAAAAAGGTGGTTAGTATTTCAAGCGATGCCATATTGTGCTCTTGGTGGATTTTTTACTATTATTTTAATAGACCATTATTTTATATCATTTGGTCAGCTTCTGAGGAAAATAAAAGGAATATATTGAGTTTTCAATATATTCCTTAATAAAGTGTAGAATGAAAATTAGCGTAATTTAGCCAACCAATCTCCAAGCATTTGTACCATTTGAACCAATAGTAATAAAACAATTACCGTTAAAATCACCACACTGGTGTCGAAACGTTGGTAACCATATGAAATTGCCAAGTCACCAATACCGCCTGCACCTACAGCACCCGCCATCGCTGTCGCACCGATGAGCGAGATCGTACCCGTGGTTAAATTTAGAATCAAAGAGCTACGTGCTTCAGGGATAATAAACTTAAAGATAATTTGCCAAGGGGATGCACCCATTGCTTGAGCAGATTCGACAATGCCTTCATTCACTTCAAGTAACGAAGTTTCAATTAAGCGACCTAAATACGGACCGACATAAATGGTTAAAGGCACAATCGCTGCCCAAGTCCCGATTGATGTCCCAACTAACATTTTGGTCAGTGGAATGACAGCGATCAATAGGATAATGAAGGGTAGGGAACGCAGGGCATTCACAATCGGGTTGAGGAAGTAATAAATCGCACGATTTTGTAAGATACCGCCAGTGCGGGTTACGACCAGGGTAATACCCTGAATTAAGCCCCAAATACAACCAAACAGCAAAGAGAAAAATACCATCTGGAAAGTTTCTTGCAGCGCCGTTACAAACTGGTCGATCGAGAGCGAGCTATGCCAAAAAGGAGCAGTGACTTGAGTAAGCCATTGTACAATTAAATCTCTCATTGGCTAACCACTCCAGACTGTTCAACTTTCACACCTTGAAGCTCAAGGAACTTTACGGTTTCTTGGATAATAAGGGGGTCGCCCAGCAGTTGAATAAACATTTGTCCGATTACGGTACCATTAATCTCGGTCATGTTGGCAAATAGGATATTTAAACTGACATCAAACTGCTTAATCGCAGCCTGAATCACGGTTTCCTGTGCAGAGGTGCCTAGGAACTGCAGGCTATAGATACTATTGTGATGCTGGTGTTCAAGATTGCTCAAAATATTGACAGGTAATTGCTGCTGCAAAACCGTTTGAATAAAGGTTTTGGTGGTTGGATGTTGCGGTTGGCTGAAAATATCCAAGGTTGGACCAGTTTCAATCACATGACCGGCTTCCATCACCGCGACATAATCACAAACGGATTCAATCACATCCATTTCATGCGTCACCATCACAATGGTGATATTTTGTTCTTTGTTAATCTTTTTTAATAAAGCCAAAACCGATTTGGTGGTTTGTGGATCAAGTGCTGAGGTGGCTTCATCGCAGAGTAAGATTTTTGGATGATTTGCCAGTGCACGAGCAATCCCGACACGTTGTTTTTGCCCGCCTGAAAGTTCGTCAGGGTAGGCATCTTTTTTATGTTTGAGATCAATAAAATCTAAGAGTTCAACTAGACGTTTTTCACGTTCAGCTTTGCTATGACCTAAGAGCTTAAGTGGCATTTCAATATTTTCAGACACTGTTTTGGTTTGAAGCAAATTGAAATGCTGAAAGATCATGCCGATATTTGCACGTTCTTGACGAAGTGTCCGTGCATCCATTGCGGTAAAGTCTTTTTGATGAATGATAACTTGCCCTTGAGTTGGACGCTCAAGCAAATTAATCAAACGGATAAGCGTACTTTTACCTGCACCACTATAGCCGATAATGCCAAAGATACTACCGTCAGGGATCTCTAAATTGATCTGATCCAACGCATTGATCGTTTGACCTTTCAACTGATAGTGTTTCGAAATGTTTTTAAATTGGATCATGTTCGTCAGTACTATGGCAGAAAAGAAAAAACAGGCAAAATCACTTTGCCTGTTTTATTTGAGGGTATTATATTACGAATTTGCTTCAGTGAGGTAGCTCGTTGGTTTGTTTACGTCAACTTTAGTACCTGCAAAGTGTTCTTGCACATACTGCTTCACAGCTTCAGTATGATAAAGCGCGCCAACCTTTTGTAACACAGGATCATCTTTACGAGATTCCGCAGTTGCCAAAACATTTACATTTAACTTGGTACTTTGGTCGATAGGCTCATAGAAAACTGCATCTTTAAGTACGTTTAAACCGCCTTCCATCGCAAGCGTATTACCTAATAAAATCGCATCAACTTCGTCTTTAACACGAACTGCTGTTGCCATTTGAATCGGCTTGATTACGATTTTCTTGCTGTTTTCGATAATGTCAGCTGGTGTACCTTTCACTGGATCGAAGTCAGCTTTTAACTTGATCAAGCCAGCACTTTGTAAAAGTAATAATGCACGTGATTCGTTTGCACCATCATTTGGAATGGCAATGGTTGCACCTTCAGCAAACTCTTCAACCTTTTTCACTTTACTTGAGTAGATCCCCATTGGCTCTAAATAAGTCGTTGAAACAGGTGCAATCTTGTCTTTATTTGCAGCATTAAAGGCAACGAGGTAAGCATAAGATTGGAATGCATTTAAATCGACTTCTTTGTTTGCTGCAGCAGTATTCATTGCCACATAATCTGTGAAGTTTTTAATTTCGAGTTTAAGTCCAGCAGCTTTAGTTTCAGGTAAAGTTGCGATATAACGCCAGATGTCAGCATCTGAACCCGTAGAAGCGATTACAACAGTTTGTAATGCAGCAGCATCACCTTTTTGTTCGGTCGATGCGGTATCTGGTTGTTTACTGCACGCGGCAAGTAATAACACCGATACACTTAAAAAAAGACTAATTAGCTTTTTCATGTATAAATCCTAAACGGAATAATGTCGAGAAAATCAGCATTTCTCTAGCATTAATGATTGCAATAGGTTTGTGTGTTGTAAATTGGCATCGGCCTCAAATCATCATGTCAATTATTCTTGAAGTTTGAACTAGAGTCCTTTCCACAACATTAGAAAAATGAATGAATATTCATGTGCCCATTCTGTATCTCAGAAATGAAAAAAATGAATAACACACCCTATTTTCTAATCAAATTTGGATTTAGCTGCAATTCGTTTTGTTAGGTTAAATATTCTAATCATTTGAAAATAATGAAAAAGAATATGGAGTTAACATAAAAACAACATCTAAAATTGTGGCAATCATATCAATAATTGAGTATGGGTTATAGAGGGGAGAATTGTACCATTGTGTATAAGAGACTGATTATTTGAAGAAAATTATGTGCTAAGTAAATATAAATGGATGATAGTTTTATGAATTTTCTAAAATACTTAAAAAGATGAATCAATTAAATAATAAATATATATTTTTCTGAAGTTTATATTTAAATAATGAATATAGAAGTTGAGTTTATGCTATTTCAGGAATAAAAAAGCCTTCCGAAGAAGGCTTTTTGGCTTGAAGTGGCTTATTCCGCTTTTTCACGTGCAATAGCGCGGTAACCGATGTCACTACGGTATTGCATACCTGTAAAGGTCACTTGGCCGCAAACTTCTAAGGCATTGATTTGCGCTTCTAGCACAGTATCACCAAGTGCTGTCACACACAGTACGCGACCACCCGCAGTAATGACATGACCATCTGCGCTCATTGCAGTACCTGCATGGAAAATCTTGGTGTCTTCTGGAGATTGACCAAGACCTGAAATCACATCGCCTTTGCGAACCGTTTCAGGATAACCGCCAGCGGCCAGCACGATACCAATCGATTTACGTTCATCCCATTCTGCTTCGCTTGGTAAATTACCTGCGATACCTGCTTCAACTAAATCAACCAAAGATGATTTTAAACGCATCATGATTGGTTGGGTTTCAGGGTCACCAAAACGACAGTTGAATTCGATCACACGGGGTTGACCTTGTTCATCAATCATTAAGCCAGCATATAAGAAGCCAGTATAAACATGACCATCTGCTGCCATACCGTCAACGGTAGGGCGCATCACTTCGTTCATAACACGTTCAAAGACTTCTGCGGTTACCACAGGAGCAGGAGAGTAAGCACCCATACCGCCAGTATTGGGACCTTGATCACCTTCAAAAATACGTTTATGGTCTTGTGAAGTGGCCATTGGCAAGATGTTGTTGCCATCAATCATGCAAATAAAGCTGGCTTCTTCACCCGCAAGGAACTGTTCAATCACTACACGTGAACCTGCATCGCCAAATTTGTTGCCTGCGAGCATATCGTCGATTGCAGCAAAAGCCTCTTCGTTGGTCATGGCTACGATCACGCCTTTACCCGCAGCAAGGCCATCTGCCTTGATGACGATAGGTGCACCATTTTGTTCAACGTAGGCCTTAGCCGCATCAACTTCAGTAAATACATCATAAAAAGCGGTTGGAATGTTATGACGTTTTAAGAAGTGTTTCGCAAATGCTTTTGAACCTTCTAGCTGCGCTGCATATTGGGTTGGCCCCCAGATTTTTAAACCAGCTTCGCGTGCTGCATCCACCACACCATTCACTAAAGGTGCTTCAGGACCAACGATGACCAATGCCACATCATTTTCTTTGGCAAAAGCAATAATCGCTGGATTGTCTAAAATATCGATTTCAACATTCTTACATTTGTCTTCAGTTGCGGTGCCTGCATTACCTGGCGCCACAAAAACCTGAGTAACTTTTGCATCTTGTGCGATTTTCCATGCAAGTGCATGTTCACGGCCACCGCTACCCAAAACTAAAATATTCATTATAAAGTTATTTCCCTTTTTCCGTATCTAAGAATATACCTGTTCAGAATAAAAAAGTCCCTCTGAATCTCCCACAAACCCCTCTTTGAGAAAGAGGGGAGCATACTTTTTAAATTTGAGTGAAAAAGTAAGTCCCCCTTTTTTTAAAGGGGGATTTAGGGGGATTACATTGGAGACACAGATCATTTAGTGACGGAAGTGACGCATACCTGTGAATACCATCGCGATACCCGCTTCATCCGCTGCTGCAATGGTTTCTTCATCGCGCATTGAACCGCCTGGTTGGATAATACATTTAATGCCAGCCTTAGCCGCATTATCAATACCATCACGGAATGGGAAGAATGCATCAGAGGCCATTACCGCACCTTCAACCACTAAGCCAGCGTGTTCCGCTTTAATGGCTGCAATACGTGCTGAGTTGACGCGGCTCATTTGACCTGCACCGACACCAATGGTTTGACGGTTTTTGGCATAAACGATTGCATTTGATTTCACATATTTCGCAACTTTCCAAGCAAAGATCAAATCATCAATTTCTTGCTCAGTTGGTGCGCGCTTGGTCACAACTTTAAGATCATCTTTGGTGATCATGCCCAAGTCTTGGTCTTGAACCAATAAACCGCCGTTTACGCGTTTATAGTCAAGTTGTGCCGCACGTGCATCAATTGCTGGAAGTTCACCACACACCAACACACGAACATTCTTTTTCGCGCCAGTAATTTCAAGAACACCATCGGCGATGCTTGGTGCAATAATCACTTCAACAAATTGGCGATCTACAATCGCTTGTGCAGTTGCAGTGTCCAATTCACGGTTGAATGCAATGATGCCACCGAAAGCAGATTCGGGATCAGTTGCATAAGCAAGATCATAAGCTGCCTTGATACCATCCAATGAAACCGCAACACCACAAGGGTTAGCATGTTTAACAATCACACAAGCAGGTTTTGCAAATGATTTCACACATTCAAGTGCTGCATCGGTATCTGCAATATTGTTATAAGAAAGCTCTTTACCTTGTAATTGCTTCGCAGTTGAAACCGATGCTTCTTTGGCATTGGCTTCTACATAGAATGCTGCGTTTTGGTGTGGGTTTTCACCATAACGTAAATCTTGTGCTTTATTCAATTGCGTATTGAAGGTACGCGGGAACAGATCCGCTTCACCTTCTGCTTTACCTACCCGAGCACCTAGGTAAGAGGCGATCATGCCATCGTATTGTGCTGTATGTTCAAAAGCTTTTACTGCTAAGTCAAAACGTGTTTCATAAGACAAGCCAGCATTGGCTTTTAATTCAGCGATAACTGAATCATAGTCTGATGCATTTACGATAATACCCACTGAAGCATGGTTCTTTGCTGCAGCACGAACCATAGTTGGGCCACCGATGTCGATATTCTCAATCGCATCTGCAAGAGAACAGTTTGGTTTTGCGACAGTTGCTGCAAATGGATACAGGTTCACAATCACCAAATCAATTGGATCGATGTTGTGTTCTTGCATCACCGCTTCGTCCAGACCACGACGCGCTAAGATGCCTCCATGAATTTTAGGATGCAGTGTTTTTACACGACCATCCATCATTTCAGGAAAACCTGTGTGTTCAGAAACTTCTACTACGGCGATATTGTTGTCTTTAAGCAACTTATATGTACCGCCCGTAGATAAGATTTCTACCCCTAGAGCTGCAAGATTTTGAGCAAATTCAACGATTCCAGTTTTATCGGAAACAGAGATTAAAGCACGTTTGATAGTCATGATTTTAGTCAACAGTTTGAAGTCTACAGATTGAAAATAAAAGGCAAAAAAAATGCCCACGAGAACGTGAGCATTTTATCAATTATTCACTCATTAAACCGTGAGCTTTTAACTTTTTGCGTAAAGTTCCGCGGTTAAGGCCTAAAATCTCAGCAGCACGTGTTTGATTGCCGCGAGTATATTCTAAGACCACAGATAAAAGAGGTTTCTCCATTTCTGCTAAAACCATGTCATAAACTTGAGATGGTTGCTCACCTTGCAATTGTGCAAAATAATGACGAACTGCGCGATCTACATGGATGCGAAGAGCGACATCAGATTGAGCCGTAAAAATAGGAGATTTGCTATTCATGCGTTTTAATCCGAAAAATCAAAATATCACTTGGGTAAAGTAATATAAATGTGGTCTAAATTACTGAGTCCTGTTTTAGATCCTAAAACAGTGACTCTAAAACAAAGGGACTATTAGCTTGCCACAAATCCTCGAATTGTGTAAAAAATAAGCGTAACAATAGTTAAATATTTGTTACCGCCTACTTTTAAAAACAAAAAAACCAACAATGCGCTTATGGGATAGAAGCACAGTTCGTTTAACGATTTTATTGTCTGTAAATTACGAGGAGTAAGTAGGTCAAAGCATTCGTGGCGCGTATCATACCACTGTCAGCGAAAAAGTGAGCAAATTAACTGCACTTTTTTTTGTTTTTTTGTCACTTTTTTGATCTTTTAGGGCTGTACAAATTCTAAACTATAGTCATTGAAGCTATTTTTGCTTTTCGGAAGGCTAAATTCAAACCGAAATGGACTGTTTGATGGAATTCGTTGAATCGTTTTCAAACTGTCAACTAAATAGTCTTGTGGTTTGAGTAGCACATTAAAAACAGCTTCATCATTTTGTTTGAGCACTACCTTAATCGTAGGAAGTACCACACTATTCTCGTGATGATTCAAAAGTACCCCTGAAAAAACGGTTGCGTCTTTTTCTCCGCGCTTAATTTTTACTTTTTCAAAACTGAGATATTTGAATTGCTCGTTGTTGGTCTTACACGAAAAAATGCCACAGGCATAATTAAACATCTGATTCAATGCGGGGCTTTCATGCATCAGTTTTGGGTTGAACCACAAAATCTGAAAAGCAAACACTAAAATCAAGGCAATATTGCCGACACCCCACAAGGTGTAATACAGCCAACCATGTTGTTTGTCATTATTTTCATGATCGATCAGTACGGTATCTTCTGAAAGGTTTAGATTGGGGAGGGCTGTAACAGGTTCGGTATTGAAATAATTGAGGTTGTTGAGGTAAGTCAATAAATCGATATTTGAGTTTTCAATTTTTTGATCAAAGATGCTCAAAATCTGCATTTGTTTTTCAGCAAATGAGCTGTCAGGTTGAATCGAAGAAAAAAGTGAGCGATTGACAGGTATTGGAGTCGCTTCACTGTCTGTTTCTAATAAGTTGGTTAAGGCATTAAAGTTAATCACACATTTTGGACAACAAACCATACCCTGTGCAACACTGAGTTGTGAAAGGGTCACTTTGTACACAGTTGAACATTTAGGGCAGCGGGTTTGTTTTTCACTCATAAGTAACAATATTCTCAAATTGTTGTTTTACGTTTTCCTGAAATGCGGCACCAGTTTTCTTCACGCTTTTCGATCTCTAATATATCAAAAAACTGTGAGTAAACACTAGAAACATCAGCAACTTGCTCTTCGATTACACCAGCAAGTGCGAACTCACCCTCATTTTTTATTAAAGTTGAGAATTCAGGCGCAAGTGCCATTAGCGGTGCCGCTAAAATATTGGCGACAAGGACATCTGCTTGTTGTGGTTTAAACTCTTGATCAAACTCTTCGGGTAATCCTACAGAAAGACGATCCAGTACACCATTTAATTCTGCGTTTTGTTTCGTCGCAAGTACGGCCTGTGGGTCAATATCAGTCGCATAAACTTTTTTTGCACCTAATAATAACGCCGCAACACCTAAAATCCCTGAACCACAACCATAATCGATGACAACTTTATCTTTTACGTCAGTTTTACCCAACCACTGTAGGCACAAAAAAGTGCTGGCATGGTTACCTGTACCAAATGCAAGACCTGGATCAAGTTTAATATTGGTTGCATCAGCTTCAGGTGGTTCTAACCATTCTGGTACGATCCAGTATTTTTCACCAATTTGAATCGGTTCATAATAGTCCATCCAAGCACGTTCCCAGACTTGGTTTTCCAGATATTCATGGCGCATAGGCACATTTGGAAGTTGTGCTTTCAGGAATGCTTCTAAAGTATCGACATCAATTGGATCATCTTCTTCTTGTTGATAAATCCCTGTGACGATAACTTTATTCCAAAGTGGTGTTTCACCTGGTAATGGCTCAAGCAAGGCTTGGTCTTCAGCATCATCTAAAGTCACGCTCACCGCGCCTAGTGACAGGAGTAATGTTTCGGTCAGTTCGACTTGGTTTTGATCAACAGTAATATGAATTTGTAGCCAGTTCACAGGAAAACCTAAATAAATGTATTTGCGCTTATTGTAATAGATTCATGCATGTTAAAGGGATTATAAAGTAGACAGATTACAATTTTAAGATGAAATATTTTACTGTAACGCCATCTATTATATTGTTTTTATATAAAGAAGGCCTAATGAGACCTTCTTTATCAGTTTAGCGATTAAGGTGCAGTTTGTTCAACATCAGGCGCCACTGGCGGTGCAGGAGCGACAGGCGGAGCCTCCACTGGTGCAGTACTATTGTCTACAGGTGCGCTACTGACTGGGCGAGGTGCCGACTGAGTTTCAGAAAGACGACTTTGAGTTTCAACGGCTGCATTAGACGCTGGTGTTGGTGGTTGGAATGCTAATTTACCAGCTTCATTTGGCTCACATGAACCATTGAAAACAACGCCTTTAAATGCAAATGAAACTGGATCACCTTGTTTTTTGCCTTTACAGACCTGTTGATATTTTTTGGCCTGTTGATCTTGGGTTGCTTTAGTATCTGCATGTGCAGCTACGCTAAAACATAGGCTACAAATAAGAGATGAAAATAAAAGCTTTGAGTTCATATCATTGTCCTAAAGTATTTTTTATACACTTTTTAGGATAAGAAACTGGGCAGATAAAACAGTGGTGTTCCAGTTAATAGTGATGAATCGCTGTGTGAAGTCTAAGAGGAAAATGCAACATAAGGTTTCTTTTTGTATATTCTGTAGCCAGAACAGAGGCTTGCAATCCTTAACAATCTTGACGGTTTTTGGCAATTTAACGCAAAACTCCTGTATAATGCTCTGTCATTTTTTGAATACACATTTACCACTATGCACTATCCTAAAGTTTACGACGTTATCGTAATTGGCGGCGGTCACGCTGGTACGGAAGCAGCGCTTGCTGCAGCACGTATGGGAAGACAAACATTATTGTTAACGCATAACATTGAAACTTTGGGCCAGATGAGCTGTAACCCAGCAATTGGTGGTATTGGTAAATCACATCTGGTTCGCGAGATCGATGCGCTTGGTGGCGCAATGGCACTTGCTGCGGATAAAGGCGGTATTCAATTCCGTATTCTGAACTCTCGTAAAGGTGCGGCTGTGCGTGCAACGCGTGCGCAAGCAGACCGTGTACGTTATAAAGCAGCGATTCGCGAAACTTTAGAAAATCAGGCGAATCTGGATATTTTCCAGCAAGCAGCAGATGATTTAATTGTTGAAGGCGATACCGTTAAAGGTGTTGTCACGCAAATGGGCATCCGTTTTGATACCAAAACGGTGGTATTGACGACAGGTACCTTCTTGGGTGGTGTGATCCACGTTGGTCTACAAAACTCAAGTGGCGGTCGGGCGGGTGATCCACCTTCTATTGCTTTAGCTCATCGTTTGCGTGAACTTAAATTACCTGTAGGACGTTTAAAGACGGGGACTCCACCACGTATTGATGCTCGCACCGTCGATTTTTCTGTAATGACGCCACAACCGGGTGATTTCCCATCACCAGTGATGTCATTTATGGGCGATGCATCCATGCATCCTGAACAAGTGAACTGCTATATCACGCATACCAGCGAAAAAACCCATGAGATTATTCGTGGTGGTCTAGATCGTTCACCAATGTATACCGGTGTAATCGAAGGTGTTGGCCCACGCTATTGCCCATCAATTGAAGATAAGATCCATCGTTTTGCCGATAAAGATTCACATCAAGTGTTCTTGGAGCCAGAAGGCTTAGATACCCATGAGCTTTATCCAAATGGTATTTCGACTTCATTGCCATTTGATGTGCAGTTCAATTTAGTTCGTTCGATCCGTGGTATGGAAAATGCGCATATCCTTCGTCCGGGTTATGCGATTGAATATGATTACTTCAACCCACAAGCCTTGAAATTCACACTTGAAACCAAAGCGATTCAAAACCTGTATTTTGCTGGGCAAATTAACGGTACCACTGGCTATGAAGAGGCGGGTGCACAAGGGTTGCTTGCAGGCTTAAATGCTGCACGCCGTGCTTGGGAACAAGACGAGTGGACACCAAAACGTGATCAAGCCTATATGGGCGTCTTGGTCGACGACTTGATTACACTCGGAACCAAAGAACCGTATCGTATGTTTACTTCACGTGCGGAATACCGTTTGATGTTGCGTGAAGACAATGCTGATCAGCGTTTAACCTCGATTGGTCGTGAACTTGGTTTGGTTGACGATGAGCGTTGGGCAGCTTATAGCGAAAAAATGGAAGCAGTTGAGCGTGAAACCTCTCGTTTACAACATTTATGGGCAGCGCCGAATAACCCAATGGGTAAAAAATTCGTTGAAATGACAGGTGCTGATCTGAGCAAAGAATGTAGTGCGATCGATTTGCTGAAACGTCCGAATATCAATTTCAGTCAAATTGCTGAATTAACGGGTTCAGAAGTATCTGAGCAAGTGGGCGAACAAATTGAAATTGCGGTGAAATATCAAGGTTATATTAATCGTCAGCATGAAGATGTGGCTCAATTAAAACGCCTTGAAGAAACTAGAATTCCAGCTGATTTCGAATATGAGGGTATTTCAGGTTTGTCACGTGAAATTACCTTGAAGTTGAAAACGGTTCTCCCAGAAACTTTAGCGCAAGCAAGTCGTATTCCAGGTGTAACACCCGCTGCGGTACAGTTATTGATGATCACGATTCGTAAAAACAATATGGCGAAGAAATCGGCATAATTGCCCGCATCGCCTATTGCTATGAATGTTAAAACACCCTTTATAAAAGGGTGTTTTTTTCTGCGATACAAATTCTGTTAGATTGTGTTTGATTGAGAGATGAGTAAATGAACAACTGGATTATTTTATTCATTGCCATTGCTGCAGAAGTGATTGCGACATCAGCCTTAAAAAGTAGCGAAGGTTTTACCAAGCCTGTTGCTTCTATTGTGGTTGTGGTGGGTTATGTCATTGCATTTTATTGCTTATCGCTAACCTTAAAAACGATTCCTGTAGGCGTTGCTTATGCGATTTGGTCAGGCGTTGGGATTGTTTTGATTACCACCGTGGCGTGGTTTGTCTTTGATCAAAAGCTGGATATTTGGGGAATTGTTGGGATTATCTTGATTATGAGCGGTGTGTTGATTCTTAATTTACTGTCTAAAACCAGCTCGCATTAACTTTGTCACAATATCAAACCGAGTCATACATATACTCGGTTTGATTTAATCTTCTACTACAGCGTATTTATAACGCGACCTCAATCCCTTGTCGTAAATTCTGCTGATCGAATTGCGTATTGGCATCAATTTGAGCATAGGCTTTTGGTAAGAGGCGGCGTGCTACGAGATTCACTCTTTTTTCCAGCCACTTTGGCATGTTGATTGCCAATGGATTAGTTTCCGTAATCGATACATTGGTCATTACTCGCGTTCCCATAATGTAATCAAACCATGGCTTGGTTACACACCAGTTGGCATTCTGATTGCTGGTCATGTGATGATCATAATGCCAAGGAATCCGTTTTTTAGCATATTCTGGATCGAGATGTGATTTGGCATGTACCTTCCAATAATTCCAAATGCCATAGTACAGACCTGCGGTAAAGAACGGTGCAACGGGTAGAAAAATGGTGGATGCAGCAGCTAAGCCGATGAGTGCTGATTTTTCATTATACATTTCAGAATTTTTAAACATCGACTCAGCATAACCTTCATCATGAAAGTCATTTAAGCGAGCGCGTTTATGATGCGCAATATGGGTAAAGAATGGACTGTTTCTATTTTTGCTTGGAAATTCATGTAACCAGACTTTGTGAAAATACCATTCCATACCATTAGCGACAAAAATACCGACTGGAAAACCGATCATGAGAGATTACCTCGTAAAACATGGATCGGATTTTAAGAAGGTTTACAGGAATTGTTTTGACTGATCTGGCAGCTTTTATTTGCCTGTTCAATCAATTCAAATTTGTTTGCGTTGGCGATATGCCGTTGGCGTTTCCCCAGTCCAACGTTTAAATGCTCTTGAAAATGCTGAGGGCTCAGAAAAGCCAGTCAGATAAACAATCTGGTCGATGCTTTCTTGGGTTTGGGAAAGTAGTCGCCGTGCCAGACGCTCACGATAATGGGCAATGACTTTTTCATAGCTGGTATTTAACAGTTGTAAATCAGCTCTCAAGCTACGAGCGCTGCGATTTAAATGTTGCGCTACACTATTTTGATCAAATTCCCCTGATTCTAGTAAACCACTAGCCAAGATCTTTTCGATTTCATAAATCAATTGATGTTTATTTAGTAACTCAAGTTGCGAAGCAGCATGGTGTTCGTGAACTTTTAGCAACTCGGCTTCATAGGCGGGAGAGGGTGTATTCAACTGAGTTGCATTAAAGCAGATATAGCCATTACTTTTATCGAGTTTGACGGGACATCCCCAGATTTTCTGATATTCCTCTTGATCTGCTCCGTTTAGATACGGCAAACCGATTTCAAGTGCTATAAATGTTCCGTCACTAATATATTTTAAGAAGTTAAGCAGAATCCCGATTGCACATTCTAGATAATGTCGTACTGGATGATTGAGACCTGAGATCATCGCTGTTGTTTCGTTAATGATATCAAGTTGGAAGGACATCGCGTCGGTGAGCAAGGCTTGATAACGAATCGTACGTTTTAAGCCTTCACCAAATGTGGGGCTGCTCAAAAAAAGATATTCAACGACTTGTCCCCGAAAAGGAGGAATATGGTGACCTACATGCAAGCCAATATCTGAATCTTGACTGATTTGTTGTGCTGCTTGCCAAAAACGCCGTTGTGTGGCGTTGTCTCGGCGGACAAACTTATCAGGTGGTTGATCAGGTAAATGAACCCGAGCAAAGATCGCGGCGGCATCCAGATTCATTTTTTGCATGGTTTGATAGACCATCCATAAAAAGATACCTGCATCACTGGTTTTTTTTGAAGTCATAAAACAGGATAAAGATGTGTTTTAAAATAATATACGCTGTTCTTTTTAAGATAGAAATGGATTGAATTTAAATACGAGCGGGGAAGGTACTTATGCAAAGATAAGTACCTTGTAAATTATGCTGACTCATTCCATTTTAACAACGTTGTCAATGTGATGTGTATTCAGCCTTACAATCAATCAGATTGAGCTAAGACCAGTGCTTTAATCTTGCTGGCTTTTTCAAAGTGATCCAGTCGATGCTCCATGATCCACCAATGGGCAGCCTCCATGAGAAGTTCAGGATCATCATTTTTATTGGCAAAGAAAGCATAAAATGAAAGTCCTACATTGCTACCTTTTTTGGCCATTTTTTCATCGCAGATATGGATGATTTTGGCTTTTAACTCGGCTCTCATGTTGTTCTAGGCTCTGATGGATAAGTTTGGCTGCAGTATAGCATTTTACATATAAGTGATTGTCCTCGTTCGCTTTAATGCTTATTTTATTGAAATTAAAAAGTCAGCGATGCATAAGCTGACTTGAGTGGTTTTAATCATGTTAAAGCGAAAAAATTAGAATTTTTTCTCTAGTGAGAATTGGATAGAGGGGATACTTTCATTGCTTCTCGCCTGATATAAGCTGCCATCTGTTTGATTGGTGAGGCGTTCCTTATAATGGGTGCTTAAGAGATTATTTAGATTAAGGCTTGCTGCCCAACCATGAATAAAGCGTTTGGTTGCACTGAGATCTAAGCTAAAACGTTCATTGGTGGTGCGATCATACGGTTGGCCATCTAAAGCGCGGGTAAATTCAGGCGTGTAACTCACGTTCACACTGGTCGAAAGTTGCCATGGTTTATAGCTATACGATAAGCCCGCACTGGTATTATAAGGCGCAACATCACTGGCTAAGCGTTCACGGTGTTGTTCATCTTCAATTTTGGCGCGAATTGTTGAGACTTGCCCATTGAGCATAAATGAATGCCCAGCTTCAGTTTGTTTAAGTGCATAGCGTCCAGACAATTCAACGCCATAGGTGGTCGCTTGATCTTGGTTTTGTGGGCGCTCCACATAACGTGTGCCTTCAAGTGCGATGACTTTCTCGATGTAATCTTTAATTTCACGATGATACGCCGTGACGCTCACACCACCACTGGCAGAGTCATAGGCGAGGGTGGATTCAGCTGCACGGATTTTTTCTGGTTTTAGATTTGGATTGCCGCCACGATCAGGATTATTCAAGCTACCTGCATCCGTATCCGTAGAGACAGTCACATTTGGAATCAGTCGATCGGTATTTGGGCTTTTAAACGCTTGGCTTAAATTGGTTTGAATCGACCATTGCTCTGTGAGATCAAAACGATAAGCCAAAACAGGACTTAAATGTTGATCTTGATAATCAACCAAGCCTGAACGATTCAGCCATTCTTGACGTGCACCTACAGTGATAGTTTGGCGATCTGTAAAACGCCAGCTACCCTCACTATAAACAGCATAGCGTTGTTCATCCAGACTTTTGCTCACATTGCTATCGAGTTCGTTGCTACGTGTATCAAAACCAAATTTAATTTGGCGGTCTTTATCTAATTTACGGACTCCATCATAGGCAAGACCATACTCATTGACCGTTTCATCGGTATAAATTGTATTTTGTGGCGAGCGGGTGAGTTGGGTTTCCGTCTGACGTTCAACAGACAAACGGATTTTATCACTCAGATCTTTGTCTTTACGTTCATAACGTGTGTTTAAGCGAATACTATCATTCTTGTCATCTTGAGTTTGATTAGCTGAATAGCCATCCATTTTGATATTGCGATAGAACAATTCAGCAATCAATTTTTGTTGATCATCCAGATCATATTGCAAGCGAGGGGAAAACATCTGCATGGTACGGTTGGTGGTGCGGAGTTGTTCACGTGTTCCCGTTGCTGTTTCTGTTTTTGTGATTGAAGTATTGTCCATCCACATTTGATTGGCAGAGACACTATAGGACCACTGGTTTTCACGGCCGTCTGCTTGAATGTTGATTTGCTTACGTTCCGTTTCTTGCTGATCACTATCACGCAGACCGTAGCCCAATTTCACTGAGCCAGTTAAACGGGTATCTAATGGTTCTTTTAAAATGATATTAATAACAGCGGAAGATGCAACTGAGGCCTGTGCAACACTAGGCTGCTTAATGACTTCAATTCTTTCGATCATTTCTGGCGTAATGGTATCAATAACAGACATACCACCACGAGGTCCGCCTTGCACAGGTTCACCGTTGACTAAAAAGGTGGGTGCGCCGCCACCACGAAAACGCATGCCTGAAGCGCCGCCGCCACCGCGTGGCCCTTGGCCAAAAGCAGGGATCTGAAAACCAGCAGCACGTCGTAAAGCATCCATCACCGACTGATCGCCATATTGCAGCATTTCTTCACGGCTAATGATAGTTTTAGGTACCGCACTAATGTCATCATCTTTGGCTTTTTGAGGTTCTGCAGAAGCTTTGAATGAAAGGGTAGGTAAAACCTGTGTACTTGATTCTGTTGATGTTGAAGGGAGCGCCTCAGTTTGGGGTTCGGTAGCATAAATTGATGCACTTATACTGAGTAAGGTTGAGCTGAGTACACTCAGTTTTCCATAACATGCAGAATTTTTCATTATTAAACCCCAAAAAATGATCAAATTATTTTCTGTGTAGCCTAATGTAAAATTGTGTAGAAAAATGGAATTTATTCTTCACAACTCAAAGATTTAAAAATTATTTTCAAGCTTGGGTTTGAAGATGAAAATGAAGCATAAATTTTAAATGCATAACAAATGGCCTATTAAGTCAAAAATTAATGCAAAAAATGATGAAAATGAGAATGATTTTTATTAAAATTGTAGCGTTTTTTTATTTTTAATATTTTTTTAATTTTTGTCTGAGTTTTTTGAGAAATTTTATGCGTTCTTTACCTTTAAATATGCAGCACAAGCCTATTTTTAAATTTAGCTTGTTAAGCATGATGCTGTTGCAGGCACAGTACGTGTTTGCGAATGAGACAACTGCACCAACGGCAGTGATGCCAACCATTAAGATCGAAGCAATGAGCGAGCTTGATCCGATCAAAAGTTATATCGATTATGATCAGGCAAGCGTGACCCGTAATGGTCTCAAGAAAAAAGACATCCCACAAACCATCGATACCATTGATGTGCAAAAATATAAAACTTACGGGGCAAATGATCTTAGTGTCATGCTACAGGGAACACCAGGTGTAACAACCACATATGATACACGTGGTGATGGCATTATGATTCGTGGGTTCAGTGCTGATACCAGTGATATCTATCGTAATGGTGTGCGTGAAGGGGGGCAAGTACGTCGTAGTACTGCCAATGTAGAACGCATCGAGATTTTAAAAGGTCCTGCATCTGTACTTTATGGTCGTGGTGCAGGTGGTGGCGTCGTGAATATGGTCACTAAGTTTGCCAATTTTGACTCAAAAAGTTCTGTTGGTGTTTATGGCGGATCGTATGAAAATATCGGTGGTACTTTAGATATAAACCAAGTCGTGAATGATAACTGGGCTGTACGTTTGGTTGGCGAAAAGTCAGATACGAATAGTTTCCGTTCAGGCATTGGTACTAAGCAATCTATGTTTTCACCAAGTGTGACTTATCGTAGTGATGATGAAAAATTACTTTGGACCACAGAATACACCTACGACAAATTAGATCGTGTTCCAGATCGTGGACCATCATTTTCGGTATTAAGCCGTTTCCCTGAAAATATCTTGAGAGAAACAGGTTTTGCAACCTCATCGGATTTCATTATCGATGAATTACAAACAGTACGTACTGACTTAAAATACGAATTTGCGCCAGATTGGAAGTTCCATTGGGCATTAAGTTATCGACAAGCTAATCAAGATTTCGATAACTTCTTTGGTGGAAGTTATTGTACTGATAGTACAAAAGGCTGCAAACCAGGTTACATCAAGCAATCATATGCTTGGCAAGAAACTATGAATAAAACAACAACGAATACCTTTGATATTACGGGTAAGTTTAATACGGGGAAATTAGAACACCAACTGATGGTCGGTGCAGACTGGTCACATGAGGATCGTGAACCGAAGTTGGGTAACTATTCTAGTGGGGATAGTGCTGGACTCTATTATCAATTAATCAATCCATATAATACAACGGATTATCAGACCTCTTTTGATCGTAGTCTAGGTCGACCAAATGCAACGTCTTATACGCACCAAAACAATGATAGCCTAGCATTTTTTGTACAAGACTTAATCTCATTAACACCGACACTTAAAATGATGCTGGGTGCCCGTTATGATCAATATGAGGTCAAAACGCGAGATACTTTAGTTGGTTCAAAAACATATGGACAATCTGTCTCTATGGACTCCGAGACTTTTAGCCCTAATGTCGGATTTGTTTGGCAACCAATGGATAGCCAAAGTTTTTATACGTCATATAGTAAAAGTTTTGCACCATTTGGTGGTAGTGCAGGGGTTTCACCATTTACCAATGGTACAGTCGATTTGAGAACAGTGAATGCTGAACCGCAATATAATGAGCAATATGAAATTGGGGTTAAAAGTGATTGGTTCAATGATCGCTTGAATACTCAGTTCTCTGTTTTTGATATCCGAAAGAAAAATATTCGCTATCGTCCTGATCCTGACAATCGACCTTTTGATTATGTAATTGGTGGTGAGCATCAGTCTAAAGGCGCTGAATTTAGCTTTATTGGTCGTGTACTTGATAATGTATTTATCCGTGGTGGTTATGGGTATACAGATGCAAAAGTAAAAGATGATAAAGAAAAGTCAACCAATACAGGTCATTACTTAGCAAATGTGGCAAAAAATACAGGTAATTTATTTATCCGCTATTTACCTGTAGAAAGTATCTATACCGAGGTTGGTGCGACCTATAATGGTTCTCTATATACGAATATATCAAATGCTCCAGATACAAAACTTGATGGGTGGACGCGTTTAGATGCAGCGGTGGGTTATAAAGGAGAACATTGGGGTGCGACTTTAGCGGTAAGTAATTTAACAGATAAAGTGTATTGGAGATCAAATACAATGCCAGGTACGCCACGCAATTTCTTGGTGCGTTTGAACTACCAGTTCTAACCTAAACACGTTATTGTGATTTTAAGCACTTTTGTCTAGACAAAAGTGCTTTCTTATTTTTAGTTACTGAAAATGAACAGTTTTTTCTAATGTAAAGATGGGTTTATATCTATCTTATTGAATTATATAAAAAGTCATTGCTAAAAAAACTGGAATATTCTAATATTTGATTGAACGAAAATTAAGCGAATAAATTATGAAAATAACTATATAATTGTGATGTAGTTATCATTTGTGATTTTAATATGCGTTTTTGTTCTCGTTTCCATTCTTTTTTGTTAAGATTAAAGAAAACTCATAATAGAGATAATAATAATGAAGATTAAAATTACCATCATCTTGACCTTTTTGGTGTTCATTTTGGGTTATGTCGCTTATGTGGATGCTCAAACAAAAAAACGCCAAGAACTACTTAAAATTGTTCAAGATGCTGAAAACAGCTTGAACACAATACAACATAGTCCTCATACGCATTTGTCTTCATACCAGCGTAGCCATTAATTTTCTAGCTCAGATGAGGTGATTATTGACTCAATGATCCAAGATTGAGCATGAAATGCGCTTTTTTTGTATTGTGCTACTCAAGTTTTGAGTAGAATCTGTTAAAATATTTACCATTAAATAAAAAGCTGCATTTTGAGATGCGGCTTTTTACGTTTTGATATCGGAATCGAATCTATACATATCCGCTGCGTAGCAAGTGCAAAACTGGCATATAGATTGCTTTGAGCCTTGTATACCTTTTTGTGTACATTCAAAAAAGATTGCAAACACAAACGTATAGGTTCCACATTCTACGATCTTAGATTTCAACAGGTGCTATGTTATGACAACGCCTAATGCTTCGGCTGGTTTGCTAGAGCGCTTATTTAAACTGAGCGAGAACAAAACCAACTTTAGAACAGAAGTTCTAGCAGGTGTGACTACATTTTTAACGATGTGTTACATCATCATTGTAAACCCACTCATTCTTTCTGAAACTGGCATGGATCATGGTGCTGTGTTTGTTGCGACCTGTTTGGCTGCAGCAATTGGGTGTTTGGTCATGGGGATTATTGCGAATTACCCAATCGCACTTGCACCAGGTATGGGTTTAAATGCTTATTTTACCTATTCGGTCTGTTTAGGCATGGGCGTGCCTTGGCAAACTGCACTTGCTGCGGTCTTTGTCTCTGGTTTGGTTTTCCTCGCAATCAGTTTCTTTAAAATTCGCGAAGCGATTGTCAATGCGATTCCAATGTCACTGAAATTTGCAATTGGTGGTGGTATTGGTTTATTCCTTGCCCTCATTGCGCTTAAAAATGCAGGCATTATTGTTGCTAATCCAGCGACTTTAGTGGGTCTTGGTGATATCAAACAGCCAACCGTCTTATTGGCCTTATTTGGCTTCTTGATGATTGTGGTTTTACATCAGTTTAAAGTTCGTGGCGCGATCATCCTGAGTATTTTGGTGGTGACTGCAATTGCAACTGCAATGGGCTTGAATGAGTTTAAAGGCGTTGTTGGTCAAGTTCCTTCTCTAGCGCCTACCTTTATGCAAATGGACTTTGAAGGTCTATTTACTGCCAGTATGGTTGGGGTGATTTTCGTCTTCTTTATTGTCGATTTATTTGACAGTACTGGAACTTTAGTGGGGGTATCACATCGTGCAGGTCTGCTTCAAGATGGTAAATTGCCGCGTTTGAAGAAAGCCTTATTTGCTGACTCAACTGCAATTGTTGCTGGTGCGGCATTAGGTACTTCTTCAACAACACCTTATATTGAATCTGCTTCGGGTGTTGCTGCTGGTGGACGTACGGGACTAACCGCAGTCGTTGTTGCCTTCTTGTTTATTGGTTGCTTGTTCTTGGCGCCATTGGCCCAATCAGTTCCAGGTTTTGCAACAGCACCCGCATTGTTATTTATTGGTGTGTTGATGATCCAAGGGATCACGCATATTGACTGGGATGATATTACTGAAGCTGTTCCTGCATTTTTAACGATTGTATTTATGCCATTTACCTATTCAATTGCTGATGGTATTGCGATGGGTTTTATCAGCTATGCATTGGTTAAATTACTGACAGGAAAAGCAAAGACCGTTCCTTATATGGTTTGGATTATTGCGGCTTTGTGGGTGTTTAAATTTGTTGCATTTGGCGGCTAAGCAAAACATTGTTATTCTTTTATCATTCTCTTTTTGAGCTGTTGTCATGATGGCTCATTTTTGAAGAGAGCTTAAAGGGCGTTATTTCGATAACACCCTTTTTTCTTTAGACGTGGAGTTAATATGAATCAAATCGAGCTGATTCGCGCTTTACCCAAAGCCGAATTGCATGTGCATATTGAAGGGACATTTGAACCAGAACTGATGTTTGCTATTGCACAGCGTAATCAGATTCAGATTCCTTATCAATCGGTTGAAGAAGTGAAGCAAGCCTATAACTTCCATAATCTTCAATCATTCCTTGATATCTATTATGCAGGCGCAAACGTGCTGGTGCATGAACAAGATTTTTATGACCTTGCTTGGGCATATTTTGAAAAATGTGCTGAAGACCGTGTGGTACATACCGAGATGTTTTTCGATCCACAAACACATACTGAGCGTGGGGTTGAGTTTGCAACCGTGTTGGCTGGTTTAAAACGTGCTTGTACAGATGCAAAAGAAAAGTTGGGGATCAGTTCTCAGTTGATCATGTGTTTCTTACGCCATTTAAGCGAAGAGAAAGCATTTGAAACACTTGAGCAAGCATTGCCATTTAAAAATGACATTATCGCGATTGGTTTGGATTCAAGTGAAGTTGGACATCCTCCTGCAAAATTTGAGCGTGTTTTTGCCAAAGCGCGTGAAGCAGGCTTCTTGATTGTGGCGCATGCAGGTGAAGAAGGTCCGCCAGAATATATCTGGGAAGCGCTGGATTTACTGAAAGTGAATCGTATTGATCATGGTGTGCGCTCAGAAGAAGACGAAGGTCTGATGACGCGTTTAATCGCTGAGAAAATGCCTTTAACAGTTTGCCCTTTAAGTAACTTAAAGCTTTGTGTCGTCGATGATATGGCTGATCACAATATCCGTCGTTTATTACAGAAAGGCGTGCATGTGACTGTGAATTCGGATGATCCTTCATATTTCGGTGGTTATATGAATGACAACTTTGTGGCGATTCAGCAGGCTTTGGATTTAAGCAATGATGAATTAAAGCAACTGGCAATCAACTCTTTTGAAGCTTCATTCATTTCGGATGAAGAAAAGCAAAAGTGGATTGCAGAAGTGAAAAAGATTTAAATTAAAAAAACCGCGTAAAGCGGTTTTTTTATGTCTGAAGAATTATTTAGGTTGGCGCAACATACTGAGTAAGACATTGTCTTTATCAATAAAGTGATGTTTGATTGCCGCTAAAGCATGTCCTGCAACCAATAAGCCAGCAAACCATGAGAGATAAATGTGAATTGGTTTAACAATTGCAAGTAAGTCTGGATTGTCTTGTACTAGACGCGGAATTTCAAACAAATATAAAACAGGTGCAGGGTGCCCAGCGCTCCAGCTAAATAAACAGCCTGTAATTGGCAGTGCAAGCAGCATTAAATAAAGCAGGAAGTGGCCCACATGTGCCAAAGTTTTCATCAGCGGCGACATGGTGTCTGGCAATTGAGGGGCAGGATGGGTATAGCGCCAAAAGATGCGAATCACAACCAAGAAAATGATGGTGGTCGCGATATTCTTATGTAGTGTAATCACATTGCCCTTAAAGCTTCCATCAACCTCATAGCTGAGGAAGTTACCACTGTAGAAACCAATCAACCAGGCAGCAATGAAAATAGCAGCCATGAGCCAATGAATAATTTGTGCCGTGCGCGTGTAGTATTGTGCTGAGGTTGGCATTGCAACATCCTAGCTTTGTTTTGATGATTTGTTTTAATTCTAGATAGCCCTTGTTGTTTCGCATACAACGGAAATGTAACGGAGCGTTTTATGCTTGGAACAGTTAGGTGGCTATTGTTAAGTTATAATTGTTATATTATGTAAAGATTACATAGAGTCATATCATAACGCGTGTCATTTAGGCACAATACGCCTGCCAAAAATTAGATACAGGTTAGAAATCATGAAAAAGTTGGTACTTATTGTTGCCCCTGTCGTTTTAGCTTTAACAGGATGTGTTACACCAGATGGAAGTAATTCTGCTGGAGCAACGTCTCAGCAGTTAGGTATGGCGGCATTAAAAGTTGCAGTAAATGCAAAATGTATTAATGAAATCAATGCACTTCCAGCATGGAAAACAGCGACCCGTTTAATGACAGCAGAACAGCGCGATAACATCCAAACTGAAGTGTGTGGTTGTGTCAGCGAAAAAGCGCCAAATAGCGTTACAGCGGTTGAATTAGCGACAGCAGCAATCGATCCAACTGCGCGTGCGACGATTGTGACTCAAGTTGTTTCACAAACCGTGAATGCTTGCGTAGCAGAAACTTTAAAGAAAGCAAGTTAAGCAAATAGGCTGAGCCATCAGCCTTTAGAGATTTTTTATGAAAGTTGCAGGTGTAGATGAGGCGGGGCGTGGACCATTAGTAGGTTCTGTTGTTGCCGCCGCAGTCATTTTAGATCCAAATAATCCGATTGAAGGTTTAAATGACTCTAAAAAGCTAACCGAAAAAAAACGGGAAAAGCTTTTTATTGAAATTCAGGAAAAAGCACTTGCTTGGTCAATTGCTGAAGCAAACCATGCTGAAATTGATGAATTGAATATTTTACAAGCCACATTCCTTGCCATGCGTCGTGCAGTAGAGGGCTTGGCAACCCAACCGATCAAAGTGATTGTAGATGGGAATCAGATTCCAAAAGGAATTACCATTCCTTGTGAAGCGATTGTGGGTGGGGATGCCAGTCATGCAGAAATCAGTGCCGCCAGTATTCTGGCTAAAGTAACGCGTGATCGTCAAATGCAGGAACTTGATCAACAATTTCCTGACTATGGTTTTGCCAAACACAAAGGTTATCCAACCAAAGCACATTTTGAAGCCATTGCAGCCCATGGTGTGATTGATCAACACCGCCGAAGTTATGGACCAGTCAAGAAAGTTTTGGGTCTTTAAAAACAATTAAAGCGACTAAGAATAGTCGCTTTAATCATTCGAGAAGCATTCTGCGCATTAACGATTGAAGTTATTATGACGAGGGAACTCATTATTCTCTTCTTCATAAGAATGTTGATAATCTTGATCAAGATGTTGCAGATGCTCATGCATGGCACGTTCATGTTGGATACGTTGGTAAATTTCCTCACGATGCACAGAAACTTCTTTTGGAGCATTTACACCAATACGCACCTGATTGCCTTTTACGCCAAGCACAGTAACACTGACTTGATCCCCAATCATTAATGTTTCTCCGACACGACGGGTCAGAATCAGCATGTTTATCTCCTTGCTAAACGCTTAAACTTGCGACAGGGAATTCATTG